>Ga0114959_10000258_pt1 | contig 50518 bp, 61 predicted proteins | sample C_130625_EF_Meta_FD_87317 | JGI IMG/M metagenome (GOLD analysis project Ga0114959, IMG submission 87317) | Freshwater microbial communities from Lake Croche, Canada to study carbon cycling - C_130625_EF_MetaG | ecosystem: Environmental > Aquatic > Freshwater > Lake | place: Lake Croche, Canada...
GTTCGTTGAAATACGTATGTCGCAACTTTTCCATGGCCTTGTCGGGAATTTTGCGATGCTTGTTCTTAAACACCTCGTGGTACACGTCTCGTTGGTTTCGCAACATGGTAATGATGAAAAACAAAACGTACATACCGCACTCCGTGTCTCCGTACTGGTGCTCGAGGGGATGCGTTTGGTCCTCTTTTAAGTCGAAGGCGTACTCCTTGCCTAGAGCACGGGACTGTCGCTGCACCTCAAGGGCAAATTTTAAAATGTCCTTGTGGATTTCGTCCCCTGTGGAATCAAAAAATCGAATCTGTCGTTTCGTAGCATCCACAAACAGAGCGACCCAGTGCGAGCCAGGCAGGTCGTGGGGATCAATGTTAAACACAATCCCAAACTTCGTTTTTCCCTGAGCAAGTTGCTGCTTTAGATTGAACTGGCACAAGTCGCGCCAAACGCACTGGGTGGGAGTTTCCATAAAGTAGTAGTCCGTCGGGGACGGCCCGAGGAATTTAAACGCGGGATAGGTAGCCTCGTATTGGCGAAGGACGTTGATAATGTCCGTACTGGAGAGCCACTCGTTGATATTTTTCTTCCATTTGGCAGGCATAAAGGGTCGGTACCTTGTTTTCAAAAGGGATTGTTTCAGGGCGACGTCGGGTATCTTTTCGATCAGGCATATCTCGCTGGTGCACCCCTGCTTTCTCGTAAGCTCACGCAAGCTTAGCGTCGATTTGTAGGCTCGTTTTATCGCTGCCTCGTCGGACGTTTGCAGGCACGTCCCCTTCCCCTGACGCGCTTGGGGGGCGCACTGCGGCTGGTTGGGCGGTCGCATGCACTAAATGCAGATTCTTTTTGCGCACTACGAAAGTGGTAAGACGCTTGGGAGGCAAAAGTAAGTTGTCACATTGCATCGGAGCAGGTATGACAGGCGGCTGGACGCGCTGCATGTTGTAGTCCATGCAGGCTCCAACGTAGGCGTCAAAGGTCTCCCGCAGCGTTCCTGTCAAGTCGTTGCGGTCAAGGAGCTGGGCGGTAATGGTCAAGACTTGTTCTTTGTCCACTACGTATGGTGTACCGAGCGACTGGATGCGGGGGTTAATCAGGTACCTACGGGTCGCATCGTCCATGATGAGTTCATGAGATGATGTTCTGGTCGGATTCATCGCGGATGAAAAAAAACATAAGAATAGAGTTTCATGATCGATTATGTACTTTTTAAAAATCGTTGATTATTTATTCGGGTCCAGTCTAGAAAAGAGTGGCTTGGTTTCACTAGTACAAAATGTTCATACCATGGGAACGTCGATCCTCTGCGGAGTCGGATTGTTCTACAGCGCCTCGTGCGCCACAACCGATGCGTTCCCGCTCCTTCTGAAAACCATATCACTGCAATGTTTCGTGGATTTGTTTTTGACAAGCAAATTCGATATCGTTTTGCATCACGGCATCGTCCTTAGTATGTGCTATTTTACACTGAACTACCTGAATTCATCCCTGGACCGCCTGTACACACCTATTGCAGTGCTGATTTCGTCCGAACTCAGCAGCTTTTTTTTAGTCCTCGTGAATTATTTTCCACAGTCTCTCTGGGCGAAGCTCTCTTTCGCGGGCGTCTTCTTTTACACGCGGAACTACCTTTTATTAACCTATTTCTTTTTCGACGAGTCGGCAGACGTCTACATCAAAACCCTTGTTGATGAACGGACTTACGTGTGGTACAAGATGACCATGTTAAGTTTTGTATCCCTCAATCTTTATTGGACCGCGGCCATCGTGAAAAAGATCTATAAATCGATTCGGGCGAACAAAGGGGTGATGAGCGAAAAAACGATTGAATTCATGCTGCAATTCACATATATCGTGACCCCAATCCTGTCTCTTCATGCATACCGTCATTGCTCGGGGTACTTGTATTTAGTCGACATAGCTGGCCAACTTGTTCTGTCGGCAAGCAGCTATCGTTACCACAACTCGCTCTACAGGCAACTCGAGTTGCGCCCTGAACGACCGCTGAGCGAGATTGATCTAGGCCACAACGCCGTATTCCCCCATTACCTTGCCGATATGATTTGTATCCAAGTCCGAGTATTTTTGAATTTCGCAGTACATCAATTAAGCGCTGGCCGTGGAGGGTCCGCGCTCTATTTTATGGCCTCAGTGCAGGCTGCCACTATCTATGATTACTACATCGCCCTTTGGAGACTTAGGCGCTATCGTACGAAGATTACAAACACGAAAACAAACCTATGGATGCGTTGCGCCTTACATGTTCCACTTGGAGTGGCCAATTTTATACACTACTGGAATCACAATCACTTCCGTTCCGCAAGTCATTTATTTGTTTCTTCCATGTTGCTAACTGTTGTCGTGCACGTTGTTCCGTTCTATGAGATGAATCATTTGATCTTTCATTTCGTAACGTATTATCACACCTACGCGTCGAGCTCAGCAAATGCAAGTTTATGCCAAAACGTCTGAGAAAACAAACGTACATAAAAATAAAGACTTCCTATTCAGCTATGTACTTTTTAAAAGGGGTCGACTATCTATTTGGCACTAAGCTGGAAAATAGCGACTGCGTCTTGCAACTACGAAACGCTCACGCCATAACAACCTCGACTGTATGCGGATTGGGATTGCTTTACAGTGCCATATACAACTCGTACGACATCATCCCCGCCCTTCAAAAAACCATTGCTCTCCAATGCTTCTTCGACATGATTTTAATCAACCAGCTGGATCTTTTTTTGCATCATTGCATCGCCCTTAGCATGGCGTATTTTTCACTCACCTTCTTGACAACGCACGGGGAAGTTATGAAAGACGCCTACGTACCGTCAGTCGTAGTTCTTTCGTCCGAATTGAGTACTATATTTTTGGTTCTCTTGGATTGGTTCCCAACATCAAAATGCCTTCAAGTATCCTTCAGTACAGTGTTCCTCTATACGCGTGTTTATCTTTTATTACGCTATTATTTTTTTGATGCGTCGGTTTTTGCGTTCGCAAGAGTTCACCTGAATGCGTCGATCTATGCGTGGAACACGGCAAATATTACGGCGTTTGTAGCCATCAATCTTTATTGGAGTGGGCTGGTCGTAAAGAAGATCTACAAAAAGGTACGCGCCTCCATGGCGTCTTTTCATACGCATAAAAATAGCGAGTATCTCTTGCAATTTACCTACGTGCTAAATCCATTCATTTCTCTCTACGTGTATCGCGATTGCTCGAATCCCTGGTATTACACGGAAATAGCTAGTCAATGTTTATTGGCAATGTCCAGCTACTGTTTCCACAGGGCGTTGCACAAAGCATTTCCCCTGAGCCCTGTGGAAATTGATCTATGCCAGGATTCCATAATTTACACCTACATAGCTGACATCATTTGCATCCAACTACGAACCTTTATGGCTGTAACCATGCACCAAATATGCAGCGAAGGCACATTGATCTACTACATGGCAGCACTGCACAGTGCCGCCGTGATTGTTTTTCTCTTCGCCATGGCCAACGCCAAGACAAAGGTTCTTTACAACGGTAAGAAACCATTGGAATCTTATGGGGTTTATCTTCCTTTGGCCGTAAGCATCGGCATTAGCTATTTCAGTAACAACAATCAAATCGCAATGAATCATCTTATTGTTTCATGTATACTGATGCTGGTAAACTTGACCGTAATTCCGTTTTATGAAATGAATCATTTGGTCTTTCATTTGATTTCTTACTACCAGAGCTACGCAATATCTTCGGTCAACGCAAGTTTGTGCAAAGTTTAAAAAAAAATAAAAACGGGGGTCTTAGCGTTGAAGAGCAAAATGGCGAAGCGCGTCCATAGAAATACGTTTTTCGTACCCGTATTCAGGTAAGCTTGCGTCTTCCATGTTCGGGTTGGGAGTAAGCCCGACGTGGTCCCAATACTCCTCGCTTGCATCTGTATCAATATATATAAACTCCGACGGCGAGTATGCTTCTTCCTCCCGCAAATGATTCAGCATTTCGTGCATCATTTGGCGGCTCAAATTTTTCCGACGAAATTCGGGTTCTACAAAGATGGTCATGTCCATGATTTTGTGCGTGTAAACACTAAAACGGCCGCAGTCGGTCCCGCCCCTTGAGTAAGTTACTTCGCGCAATATGCCTGAGGCTAGGTCTTTTCGAGTGTAACAGAACATGGTTTACGGTTTTTTAACGGCACAATTAGTCGTGAGGGTCTGTCAATTTTTCGGCCATGTAGTTGTCAATGAGTTTTTCGGGGTTGCTGTTAGTCACGTTACCCGCCAAGTAAGCGTTGCGGTAAATCTCGCGCAACACGTCTTCGGGCGCGTTGGACCCATGGGTGTACAAATTTCGGCTAGCTAGATAGTTGCAAATGTCAACCAGCGAATGCTTTTCTAGTTTACGTTTTTCATTGTCAATCGACTTAAAGTCCTTACCTCCCTTAATCAAAACGCGCACCGTATTATTCTTTTTGCCAAAGGAGGTGTAGTGCTTTATTGTATTTGGTTTTGGTTTGGATCCATTTAAAGCGGGGACATTTACACTACGCGTTTGTCGAAATGTTGGCGATTTGCCTCCCTTCAAGCACCCGTACGCGGGCTGTTTTACGGTTTTATTTTTGCCTATGACCGCTAGATTAAACTTAATTTCCTTTTTGTTTTCCATAGACAGGGCGAGGTAAAAATTAAGCGCCTGCTCAAGCGCAAACCTTTGATGCATTAAAACTCACTTCTTTTCCGCAGCGTCTCCTTGAGGAGCAGCCACCCCTGCATTGGCTGCCTCTGCGGCAGCAACCTCAGCATCGCACTCTTCTTGCGACTTGCCAATGCCGACGAGAACGTACGTGCGCTTGTTCAAAAACACTTTCAAGCATTCCTTCCCTTGCAATGCTTGAAAATCAATGGCGAATTGGCGATCGAGGAAGCCGTGCACGTCAATGTAAACGGCCGAGTGATTCGGCTTCTGCAAGTTGGGGCTGTAGCGTACGTCCTCATACCCAAACTCGGCCAGCGCTTTGAGAGTGCGAAGCGCACTCGCGTAGTTGTCGTCGTGAACGCATGGGCAGCGAAGAGTTGCAATGCGAGTCATTGTTGAAGCAAGGAAAATGGGGTTGTTGGTCCCTTCATTTGTCGAATGATTTCCCGAAAATACCGAAATTACAGAGAGCGCTTGCACATGGAAAAGAGGATGCGGTACATGTAGTAAGTAACAAACGGAGCTCCTACGGCAAGGATGATCGACAGCCACGGTTTCCCTGAAAAAATGCCTGCAAACAGCGTGACGACCGCGAACGCAAAGGTGAATACAGCTATGAAGTAAAAGAAAAGACAGCTGTCAGGTCCTAGGGTACCAAAAAGATCCATTGTAATCATTGGATAAAAAATTTACATTTCCGATTTGCGACGGGACGCCTCTTTCATGGCGTCCCCGAGCTTGACGTCTTTGTCCGCGCGCTTCATCTCGTCGTAAATGCGCTTCACAAAGAGGGTCCACTTGGTTGGTTTGCGCCCACGCCGAGACTTGCGATTTGATTTCCCTCGTGTTTTGGCCATGATAACCTCTTGTTGCGAAAAAAAAGATTTAAGTATAAAAATTGATGTAGCAAAGACGTTGGGAGAGGCTCCAAAAAAAACAACCATGGAGTGGGCCGCTATCGAATCGTACTTCCGCGAAGGCCATCTGGAGCGCCTAGTGCGCCACCAAATCGAGTCGTACAACGACTTTGCCACAAAGCAGATTGAAGCCACGATTCAAATGTTCAACCCCGTCGTCATTCATTCCGACCACTTTTACGACAAGGATGTCAAAAAGTACAGCCTTGAGTTGACTGCCACGTTCGTCAACGTGCATCTCAACCGCCCGCAAATTCATGAAAACAACGGAGCTACGAAGCTCATGTTTCCGCAAGAAGCGCGGCTGCGCAACTTCACGTACGCGGCTAGCGTCGTCGTTGACATCAACCTCCAATACGTAGTGCGCTCGGGCCTCGAGCTGGAACAAACCCAGTACTTCCACAATATCATACGGCAAGTGCACATCGGGAAGATTCCCGTGATGCTCAAATCGTGCCTCTGCGTGCTCTCTCAGTACATGCACCTGAGTCCTGAGGCAACGGGCGAGTGCAAGTACGACACAGGGGGCTACTTTATCATCAATGGGTCCGAGAAAACCGTCTTGGGGCAAGAGCGCACTGCCGAGAACCGAGTGTACTGCTTCCCGTCGAACAACACAAAGTACAGCTACCAAGTGGAAATCAAGTCCGTCCCCGACTACAAGCGCATTTCGCCCAAGCAGGTCACCATGTATTTGGCGAAAGCCACGGGCGGCGACAGCATTGTCGTGAGTCTGCCCCGCATTCGAAAACCCGTGCCGCTGTGGGCGATTTTCCGAGCGCTCGGGGTGCTCAGCGATCGTGAGATTTGCATGCGCATCACTTTGGTGGAGGACCTTGAAATGTTTGAGGCCCTGAAAGGGTCCATCGTGGAGGGGGCGCCCTGCATGACGCAAGAGGATGCCCTGCAGCACATTGTGGCCCACGCAATGTTTACGCCCATGAAGCTGGATAAACCACAGGGCGCGATTAAAAAGCGCGACTTTACAGTTGACGTGCTGGCCAACGATCTGTTCCCGCATTGCCGCACCAAAGACGAACAGGTGGCCATGCTGGGCTATATGGCAGGCAAGCTGCTGCGCTGCAGCCTGGGCCGCCAAAAATGCGACGACCGCGACTCGTACGTCAACAAACGCGTGGATCTCACGGGCATCCTCCTTAACAACCTGTACCGCAACTACTTCAACAAGCTTGTCAAGGACATGCAAAAACAGGTCATTCGAGAGATGAACACGGGGTCGTGGAAGTCAGCGGACGACTACGCCAACATTGTGAATGCCACCAACATTTACAAAATCATCAAGTCTTCAACCATTGAAAGTGGTATCAAGCGAGCTCTTTCTACGGGCGATTTCGGCCTCAAGCAGGCGCGAAGCACGAAAGTGGGGGTCGCCCAAGTGCTGAACCGCCTTACGTACGCGTCGGGCCTGAGCCACCTGCGCCGCATCAACACCCCCGTCGACAAGAGCGGCAAGCTGATTGCGCCGCGTAAACTGCACAACACCACGTGGGGATTCTTGTGCCCTGCGGAAACGCCCGAAGGTCCGTCCGTTGGCGTGGTCAAGAATTTGAGCTACATGTCGCACGTCACCATTCAATGCGAAAGCGCGTCGGTCTACGCTGCAGCCGAGCCGTTTGTGATTCCCCACGCCGACCTCACGGCGGCCACCATTCTAGAAACCAAAGTGTTTGTCAACGGCGCATGGATTGGCAACACACTGGCGTCCCAAGAGCTGTTTCTGCACATGAAACGGTGCAAGGCCGCGGCAACAATCAACATCTATACTTCCATAGTGTTCGACTACGCGGCCAACGAAATTCAACTCTGTACCGACGCAGGACGAATCGTCCGACCCTTGTACAAGTTGACGGACGGCAAAATCCCTCCGTACGTGCAAGGCAAATGGGACGACTTGCTCGTTGACGGCGTCCAGGCCGCCGTGATGGAGTACATTGACCCCGCGGAACAGAACTACGCGCTTGTCGCGCTTCGCCCGACGGAAGGGACGCCGCGGCACACGCACTGCGAACTGCACCCCAGTACCATTTTTGGAGTGCTGGCGTCGTGCATTCCCTTTCCCGAGCACAACCAGTCCCCGCGCAACACGTACCAGTGCGCCATGGGCAAACAGGCCATGGGCGTGTATGTCACCAACTACCAGGCTCGCATGGACAAAACCGCTTTCGTCCTAAGCTACCCGCATCGCCCGTTGGTCGACACGCGCGTCATGACGATGCTCAAGCTCCACGAGATTCCTTCGGGCATGCCCGTTATTGTCGCCATCTTGACGCATACGGGTTACAACCAAGAAGACAGTGTCATGGTGAACCAGGGCGCGATCGATCGCGGCCTCTTCCTCACGACAGCGTACCACACGGAAAAAGACGAAGACCGCAAGATGCAGGGTGACGCGGAGACGCGCTGCCGCCCAGACCCTACCAAGACCAAAGGGATGAAGTTCGGCAACTACGGCAAGCTAAACGCCGAAGGCATTATGCCTGAAAACACGCGCGTCGACAACATGGACGTCATTATGGGCAAGGTGGTGCCTATCAAAGAGGCGCGCAACGACCCCACGAAAGTGGTCAAGTTTGAAGACAAGAGCAAGGTCCACCGCACGGACGAAGAGAGCTACATTGACAAGAACTACGTCGACGTCAACGGCGACGGGTACGCGTTTCTCAAGACACGAGTGCGCGCCCTTCGCCCGATTCGGCTCGGGGACAAGTTTAGTTCACGGCACGGCCAGAAAGGCACGGTGGGCAACATTGTGCCCGAGGCCGATTTGCCGTTCACGGCGGCGGGCTTGAAGCCCGACATCATTATCAATCCTCACGCCATTCCGTCGCGCATGACGATTGCCCAGCTCAAAGAAACCTTGTTGGGCAAGGTGTTGATTGAACTTGGCCTGTTTGGAGACGGCACGGCGTTCATGGAGCTGTCGGTCGCAACCATTTCTCAAGAACTACTCAAGCTGGGCTACGAGTCGCACGGCAACGAGCTCATGTACAACGGTCTTACGGGCGAGCAGCTCGAGTCCAGCGTGTTTATTGGACCCGTGTTTTACCAGCGCCTCAAGCACATGGTGGTCGACAAGCAGCACAGCCGCTCCATGGGCCCCATGGTAAGTTTGACGCGGCAGCCTGCAGAAGGGCGTGCCAGGGACGGTGGCCTGCGCTTCGGCGAAATGGAGCGCGACTGCATGATTTCGCACGGCGCTGCGGCGTTTACCAAAGGGCGCATGTACGACGCGTCGGACAAGTTTCACACGTACTCGTGCAACAAGTGTGGTCTTGTGGCGGCGTGCAACGACGAAGCGGGCATTCATTTGTGCCGCAATTGCGAGAACCGTACTGATTTTACGCGAGTCAATATTCCGTACTCGTGCAAACTTCTCTTTCAAGAGCTCATTACGATGAATGTAGCTCCGCGCATGGTCACTCGGTAAAGGCCACCCTATTTTTTTTTCATATAAACACAAAAACTTAAAGTCACCTCATGTGTGGAATTTTAGCATTGGTGAATCCTTTGAACACCGTCACTGCAGAGGAACTCTTTTATCGAGGTGTCTCGCGAGGCCCTGACGACTCGCGATGCGTCCTCATTCAAAACGTGTGGCTCGGGTTTCATCGTCTCGCGATCAATGGACTGGACTCGGCGTCGGGGCAGCCCATGACACATAACAACGTACATTTGATCTGCAACGGGGAAATTTACAACCACCGCGAACTTATGAGTCAGATGAACGTGGCCCCGACCACCAATTCCGACTGCGAGGTGATATTGCATTTGTACCTTCGGTATGGCATCGAACAAACCGTGTGCATGATCGATGCCTCCGAGTTTGCTTTTGTCCTTTACGACGCCAATACCGACACGCTTTATTCGGCCCGCGACCCGTACGGCGTCCGCCCACTGTATCGGGGGGTATGTGGGACCCAACTTGCATTTTCGTCTGAACTCAAAATGATGCTGTACTCAGGATCGACCTTTAGCGTGCAGGCGCCAGGAACCGTGGATACGTACGTCCATGGCGTCTTTCATGGGTCTGCCACATACTCTAGCCTGCCGTCCATTCAAACGGCCATGCCGCTTTCGGCTGTAAACGTCGTGCGGACGGCCCTTTACGACGCCGTGCGCAAGCGCGTTCTCAATACGGATCGCCCAGTGGCGTGCTTGTTGTCGGGGGGGCTGGACAGCAGCATCGTTACAGCGCTGGTGCAGACGGTGCGCCGCGAGTTGGGGATTACCGAGCCACTGGAAACCTACAGCATCGGACTCGACGGCGCTGAAGACTTGAAGTACGCTGAACACATGGCGGCATTTCTAGGAACGCGACATACCAGCATCGTCGTATCCGAAGAAGAATTCTTCAACGCGATTCCCGAAGTCATTTACGCGATTGAAAGCTACGATACTACGACCGTACGCGCGAGCGTCGGCAACTTTTTAGTAGCGCGATATATTGCGCGGCACAGTCAGGCCAAGGTGGTATTCAACGGCGACGGGTCCGACGAAGTGGCTGGCGGCTACCTCTATTTTCACTACGCCCCCGATGCCATTGCCAAAGACCAAGAGTGCCGTCGTCTTCTCAAAGACATTCATTTGTTTGATGCTTTGCGGAGCGACAAATGCATTGCGTCAAACGGCCTGGAAGCTCGCACGCCCTTTTTGGACCGCGCTTTTGTGCAGACGTATCTGGCCTTGCCCTTGGACGAGCGGTTCCCGCAAGGCGAATGCGAAAAATATTTGCTCCGCCAAGCATTCAAAGATTTGCTGCCGCCCAGCATTTGCTGGCGCACCAAGGAAGCATTCAGTGACGGCGTCAGTTCGCGCAACCGCTCCTGGTTTCAAATTATTGAAGAAATGATCCCTAACGAAGTCAAAAACGAATTTCTAACGCTGCACTGCGAGGGGCACAACACGCCCAGAACGCCCGAGCAGTACTACTACCGCTGTCTTTACCCGTTTGACCCAAGCCTTTTGCCGTACTTTTGGATGCCGCGCTTCGTGCAGCAAAATGATTGCAGTGCGCGTACGTTGTCCGTCTACGAAAAAAAAAATGAGGCCATGGATGTATGAGCAAAGCACGCATCATTGGCGCAGGGCTCGCAGGAAGTTCCATTCATAACGTCAACGTCAATCTCAACACCGCGGGCGGATCTAAGAAACAGGGATCCCCTATTACTTTGGGAAGCCCCGTATACAACATGAAGGAGATTAATCGTCGCGCGACGGGACCCAACCGAGGCGTCGTGTTTCCGCTGAATCAAGTCGGGGGCGCCAATCGCACTAATCATTTCAATGGCGGAGGCGTGCACAGGTTTGAGCCTTATGTCTATGAGCTTCCGATGCGGGTGTACAATCCAAATCGCCTTACACAATCGTGGGGAGCCAGAGGCCGCAACGCTTAAAGGGGGAGCATTGATTCAACACAAAAAATAAAATCCCACGCCCTAGGTATGATTCGTGGAATTTCTCCAGCCGTAACTATTACAACGCAGCAGGGCAACTCAAATAATGCTCCGCTAGGCTTTGCTAGCGAGATTCCTCTGGCCCGCTTCATGATTCGGCAAGTGTTTCCCACGGGTTCCTTTTCTGGCACCCCTGTAAATTCAAGGCGTTGGCCACAAACTCCATTTCGAATCGCTATGAATGCGGGCGACTTGTTGTCGCGCCAGAGCGCGCCTGGCGGGTCAAACCAAGTCAAGGGCCGACCAGGAACACGAGCGTTGATGTTTGTTTCAGGCGGCGGAACGGCTAAAGGCGACGGGGCCACTGGGAACCAGCACTATGTGTACGATTCCTCCGTCTACACTAAATACCGTACTCTAAACGCTAAAGCCAAAACATACGACGACCCCAGTTTTGGAGGCAGTAACAACGGATCTTTTGTATTTCGTCGCTGAACTTCACAACATTTATCCTTCCTGATATTTCACCATGGACCGTTGCAGTGAATGTGAGGCCATACTATCTTTCTTACTAGATACGATACTAGTTCCTTCCGTGGTATACATCGCAAACACGACCACAAATAAAGTGGCGGAGAAAACGTTCGAAGACCTGGATCGTGTGGTGGGCAAGAAAAAATATTCGTTCGTGGATGTTCCCACGGTGGAGGTGATCGACCTGAAGGCAAGGGTTTCGGCGACAGAGCGAGCTTTACATGCGGCGCTAGATCTCCTTGATGAGGTCGCCACGAAGAATCCTACCAATCTGAAACTGCGCAGCGATAGACTTGAAGCATGGCTTCGAGCCTATGACGAAAAATGGAGCACGCGCTTTGCTTCTTAAAAAATAAGTACAGATAAAGCGTATGGATCCTATATTTCGTGATGCCTTAAAAACCTTCCATCGCAGAGGGTGGGATTTAGAGTTAGTGGACAAACGCTTGATTGTGCGCAATTGGCCAACTCGTGACATGCGAAAGGTCACTACTATCGCCTTGTTGCTGTTACAGGCGAATGAATGCGAAGAAGTTGTATTAGAAAACGTGTTAGACTTAGATTGCATGCAGGATCTTATTGAGCTAGGATGGACTCAGTCATGCGCTCGATTTTCGCTAATAGGAAAATGCTAGAAAATTCCTAGAAAATTCCTAGAAAATTCCTAGAAAATTCCTAGAATTATTTGTTTTAAAAGCTTTTAAAAAAAACACAACATCAAACTTTTGCTTCAAAAATGTCAAAAAAAGTTTCGTCTGGACGAGAATGCTCCAACTGCGGTGAGAGCGGCGCTGAAGTACCCTGCTCCATGTGCGGCATCGATGTGTACTGCAACAAGGCGTGCCTGTTGTTCGCCTACAAGCATGGCCACAAAGAGATGTGCGTGGTTCTCAAAGATCGGCGGGCATCCGTGCAGGGCACCGAAGTCAAGGCCGCCGACGCGTGTGTTATCTGCCACGGCGCTCTGACCGAACGATCCAAATTACCATGCGGGCACAACGCATTTCATCCCGAGTGCATCGTCGGCATGAAAGATAAAACCTGCCCTTTGTGCCGCCACCCCTTTCCGTGCGTCATTGAACTCATGACGTCCATCCTTCCAGTCCAAACAGCTCTCGTATTGCAAGCGTGCGGCGTTTCGCTCGACGGGTACAAGCGCGATTTAATTATCGCAGCCGACCACGGCAACAACCGAGCCATTCAAATGCTCATCAAGGTGTTTCAGGATTCCGACCCTGACCTCTGCACCAAATGGATGATCGAACTGTTCGATCGAAACCCTTCGTCCACCTGCGTGCGCCCCCTGCTCAAAAAACTCTTAAGCTCCAACGAACGGCTTCTTTTTGAAGAAGTGCTGAACAAATACACGGAGGTTGCGAAAAGCACTCGCGTTTTCATGCTAAAGAAAAAGCTGCTTCGCAAGAAGGACCTCGCCGTGTACAAGGAAGATCTGTTCCTCTTGGTCAATATCCTCATCGTGTATGCCAAGTGGATGCACGAAGACCCCTCTGCGGATGCAGAGTTTATGGTGGAACGTTTCTTTGGATATGTCAAAAGCGTCGAAGAATGCGCAGACACGCGCCTCCTGCTTGCGGATTTGCAGTTCAACGACGGAATCTACGACGACGGCATGCGCCTTCTCGGAATGGCACTTCAAGACTACGAGCAGTCCGTCGCCGCCATCCCTAACGGCATCCTTTACTGCGTCTCTCCGCTGGGCCACATCATTGATTGGACCAAGATTGTCGCAAAAATTATCGATCTCTCTGATCGCCTGCACAAGTTTGAGAGCGCTGACCGATGGGCGGCCAAGCTATTGGCCCGCGATAGCCTCAACGAATATGCTTTGGCTCATATAAAAAAAGCAGCTTTGCGCAGCATTCTTGTGTAGATTATTGCCGCCGTTTTTTCGGCAGCCTTTCGCGCCATGCGCCGCTTTCGCGCTCTACTTTAATAATGGCCCACAGCTCTCGATATAAGTCTACGTTAGCCATGAACCATGCATCGTTGTACTCGATCAACGTACACAGTACGTCGTCGAGTTTCCAGTAGAACGTAGATACCCACTCGTACTCTTGCAACTGCTCTGCCTCCCAGAGCTGGTAGCTTTCCTCAGAGCATTGAAACGGTGGGTACAAATACCTCGTAGCGTCGTTTTTCGCTACGCACAGCACAATACCCTTGGGCTGGTTTGCCAAGGAGCGTTCAAAGGTTCCGTCCGCGTCAAAGTCGGCGTGCGACGCGTACTCTACGAAGCGTGTTTCCAAGAAGTCGCAGCTCTTGAGTCCGCAGACAGCCATTTGCACTTGGACCTGAATCCAGTATTCTTCTTTAGGAACCCCCGTAATCTCGCGACTCACAGGGTTTTTGATTTCCAACATGCGACCGTAACGGTCCGAGGCGGGATCGGTATTGATGCCGTCGGGCGATGCGCCCAAGAACGGCACGGTGGGGTGGCGCAAGCATCCAAATTCACTCACTTGCGTCTGGTACGTAGAGGTGTAGTAGAGCACCGACACTGCCTCGTACTTGACTCCCCAATGGCGAGCCCCTTCCATCGATAGACTTTGGGTGGCCAAGGTGGGGTCGCATTTTTCGACAATTAATTCGTTACGTTTGGCGGCGGTGCCATGCGCTTTGTGAATGGCACTTGCCGTGACGAGCGTATGGCGAAACGCGTACCACTCTGCACTGCGTTGCACCAATTGGGGCTCCGCTTGAAGACGGGCGAGCACGTCGCTGGCGTTATAGGGCGGAGCCCAAAGACTGGTGCGACACGGCACGATCAGGCGCATCAAGTCAAGGGCGTCATGCAGTGCTGCGGTATCAACTGGCGTTCCAAGCTGGATTTCGGCCAACTCTCGAACGGCGTCTAGCATGTCGTCTTCGAAGCTTTCGCCATGCATTTCGTGAACATGGGCGTCGTAATGTTCACGAAGGAGACTCGTGAGAAGTCCGTCCATTCAAGCGACGGGACGCTTAAAGGTGCGGTTTTTGGGAGCGAGATTGTTTAAGGGCGATGCGGTGTCGCTGTGGGCGAAACTAAAATGCGACCCTTCGAAAACGATGATCGGAATTTCAGTGATACACCCAGCAACCTTGTCGTACCCAACGTCTTTGCTTTTCTGAAGCTGTTTGCGGTTCAATTTTTCCTTGAGTACGACCTTGAGCGCGTTAGCAGTATCCAAGGACAAGCCGTGCCTTTCGGTGCAGCGGTCTACGTATTCATACAGCTTGTTTAGTTTAAATGTCTTTTCCAGCTTGTTCCAGGCCACACTTTCATGCCCTTCCATGCTGTCGATTTCATCCAGGGATTTGGGCCCTAGCATCTAGTACTTATACATGCGTTTAAGTTTAACTCCTTTTTATTAGAGCAGAGCAGCGTAACCCCTCTTCAATCGACTCGGGATACAAGATTACGGGAACGGATGTTGCATAATTATAATAATAATTGTTGTCATGAAATTTAAATGGCCCCCTTTTTCTTTGGCGCACACGACCCCGCATTACGAACGCGCCGACGCGCGTCATTGACCACATTGTTCTGAGCGCCACCAAAATTGGTGCGCCCCAAAATACCTGCGGCAGGCTGAACCGATCGCAATTGCGTGCGTTGCGAACTTTGCATCACGCCGACCTTGGGAAGTGTTGCGCTCACCAAGTTGCGCGACAACTGGCGATTCATTGCATAAAACCCGTTATGGGCGCTGGTTTGGGACGCAAACGTAAGTGGTCCTGAAGCACTGGCTACACCTATCGACCTCATTTGGTTTAAAGTGACTAAAATTAATTTAGCCAAGGGTGCGTAAGCAAATGGCGCGCGGTGGGGCGGAACTCTTCGGGCTGGAGGACATACTCTAAAAACTCTTTTGTCTCAGTGTCCACCACTTTGTCGGCATGGCCATCAAGCCATTGCCACATCGCAGGAAAGTCGATCGGGACCATGGCACCGCGCGGGAAAGGAGTCATGCTGTAGTGCGCTACAAGTACTGTTACTCCGAAACTCCACACGTCCGCTTTCATGGGAGAATACTCCAACCGCGAGGTAATTTCGGGTGCATGGTACCAAAGGGTGCCCATCCTACTCTTCGACGAGAGTTCGGTGGTCGCCATTCCAAAATCGGCTAGCACGGGAAGCCCCTCATCGGTAAGGAGTATATTTTCAGGCTTGATGTCTCGATGCGCGATACCGAGGTCGTGCAGCCGCGATATCGTCTCCAACAACGACCGCATGATACCCTTTATGTCAGGCTCTTTTGCCGTTAGCAGGTAGTCAAGCAAGTCCCCGTTTTTGTAATAGTCATACACCAAAGTGCGGTGCTGTTCTAGAAACGAATCCTTAAGTTGGATGACTCCAGGAGATCCCACCAGACGCATCATATGATTTCGCTCGCGCTCGATTTGACGGGCGCCACACACGGATTGCGGCCTCTTCCAGACCTTGAGTTCACCTCGATCCTCGACCAGACAGACTTGAGTTTCTCGGCCTGTCGGCAATGTACGAACAATGGAATAACTCATACCAAAACAAGTTGTTTCGGCGTTGACTTTCCCTTGAACCCCCGTATTTTCGGAGTTTGTATACGACGTGGCCATTCCACAACTTCATATTCCCGCAAATGGCCATGTCTAAACTAATTTACCAAATGGGTCGCGAAACGTTTTGCGGCATACCGACGCCACCTCATGCGCTGCATTTGAATGGCTTGATTGAATCTCTGATTCGAGGCGAGACAACGCTTCGCCTAAAAAGTCGAGTTACCCTTGTACGCGTAACGGACCCCCTCGAGGATGCAGACGACACGGCCGCCATTCTTCTCGATGACCGCATTCTGGCGTCGTCGGGCATCAAGATGACCTACATTTTGTCAGGCGGGTTTCATTCGCCTGAGATGCGTCTCGAGTTCTTGCAAACGATACTGCCTGGACTTCAGTTTGGCGTCGAGTACAAGAATTATCTCACCGTGTTCCCCGACGGCCACATCATGACGACCCCGTTTGATGGTCTGTTGATGGCAGGCCCGTGCCATACCACCACGTTTCGCTCATTGTGCGAGACGGTACAAGAAGTGGCCGTTTTCGTCGGGACAGAAGGCAAGGGACTGCTCGATCCGAGCAAGCCTGCCCCCGTGAACTGCAAAAAGACGGACACCGACGGAGTCTTGACGCCTGACGCGGACGCGTGGAACCTCAGCGTACAATCCATGCTGAACGACACCTCGCGGGGCGTTATGACGCTCTCGCTGCCTCCCGAAGTCGGTCGCCACATTTGCCTCCCTGCCGACTTCTTGGATCCCATCTTAGAAGACCAACTCGTACGCGCTCGCCTGCTGCAAACGTCGCGTCCACCTGCGGTCCTTGGCGCACGGCTTCACGTAGCCAACTGTACGCTGATGGGCAGCAAGTGGCCTGAACCTGAGTTCAATGAAGAACGCTTCGCGCATGGAGCTGCCGTGGCTGACGCGTATCTGGAGCAAGCAAAACAAAAACTTTCCCCGAAAGCGGTTGAAGAGCTCCTTATACCCGTAACCTTTGCGACCATCACGGCTGCGCTGTGGGGAGCCGTGTATTTGCCCGAAAGGTTTGGATCGCCGATTAAGGATTTTACCGCGTATCTTACACCCGACTCCATTGAAGTCTACACCGCCAGTGTAAAGGGGTTTCCCACACCCATGTATGACGTAGGAGGTATGGTGCTTCTGCTGAGTGCTCTCTGCATCATTTGATTTTTTTCTGGAGCATAAAGCAAAATGAGTTTTTCAAGTCGATTATTGAATGTGGGCGCAAAGGTGGGCGAGAATGCGACAGCGTACCTGGGAAGAAAAATAAATGGATCCATCCATCCCAGCGACACATTTCATGGGGCCGAGACGGCAACATGGCTAAATACGGTTGCCCCTGACTTATATTCTAAGTTGCCACTAGAGAAGCGCCTAGGGGCTAAGATTGCAAGCGATCGACAAATGTTACAGAAAGCGTCTGAGAAGTTAAATTTGCCTGTAAGTACGCTAAAAGAGCAGATGGATCTAGCCAAAGAATTAGCCTACCCTAGTGGAGCGTATGCATCATTTCGAAGCCATGCGGTTGGAGGACATCTTCGGAGAAAATCGCGTAAGTTGCGAAAGCGTAGGAAATATTCTCGGAAATTCTAAAGTTTTTTTTTGCGTAGTAATTCTTGTATGCATTGTAAAACGAAGGGATATGTATGACATATTCCATAACGATACAAACCAATACGTCATTGTTTATGGCGGGTCCGTCGACTTTGAGATAACACATGCAGGGGGGTCGTTTGAGCGCGTCACATGCCCGCACAAGCATGTCACGATTTACACCAGCAGTCCCGCGCCGTTTGTTCCTCAGTTGGACCTCTGCGTAAACGGAGCCTTGATTTCTGTGCCCGTCAAAAAGTATCCATCGTTTGCAGGGGAAATTATTATGGCAGCAATCGTAAAAAACGAAGATCCGTACATCGTTCAGTGGATAGAGTATCATAAGCTTCTCGGAGTGACCCGATTCATTTTTTACGACAATAAATCCAACGCGGTCCCCAACGTGTTTTATGCAAGTGCGACCCGTACATCCAACTTATCAGAGTTGCTTCACTCTTACATTGAAACGGGAGAGGCTGTTTTGATTGATTGGCCGTTTTCGCACGCGTTTCAGCAAACCCAGCAAAACCATGCCATTTATGCGTTCAATACGGCCAAGTACATTGGACTTCTGGACATCGACGAGTACGTGAATCCTCAATGCGACATCTCCGATCTCCGTGAGTGGTTTGACTGCATGCTAGGAGACGACTACGCGTCTGTTGGCTCTATTCAGATGAAAAGTAAATTTTTTCGAAATTGTACGCATCAGTCAGAGGCGGGCTACGACTTTCTTCAAGTGGTAAACTGTGAGCCCGTGAGGAACGAGGGGTATGAAAAGCATTTTGTGGTCCCTCCCAACGTACGGACGTTTAGCTGTCACATGATTACCGACGGGAAACCGTGCTTTGTGCCACCTTCCACTGAACTTTTTATGAATCACTACTTTTTTCTCAACAAGCATGGTCGCGGTCGCGACCCGTGTACCGACACGGATACGTCGATATTGGCGCGCGTCCTGAATTTACACTTGAATACAGCGCTCTAACATGGTGTAGCAATTCGATGGGGATTCCCAGCTACTTTGCGTATTTATTGCGACACCACAAAGCCATTGTGAAACGCTTTGCAGGGACTGCCGACAACTTGTACTTGGACAGCAATTCCATCGTGTACGATGCTGTTCGCACCTTGCCGTACCCGAGTCCTGATTTCGACGCTCGGCTCATTCAAGCCGTGTGTGAAAAGCTGCAGGGGTATTTGGATCTAGTGCAGCCGAAGCGCGTATTCATTGCGTTTGACGGCGTTCCGCCAATGGCAAAAATGAAGCAGCAGCGTGAGCGGCGCTACAAAAGTCTCATGCACGCCGAAGAGGGCCCTCCTGGTTGGAACACGGTTCAAATTACGCCTGGCACCCATTTCATGCACGCACTAGATCAAGGGTTACGCGCGTATTTTGAACCTATCGCCCAAAAGTATGCTTTTTTTCGTTTATCGACCAGCGAAGAACCAGGCGAAGGCGAGCACAAGATTTTTGAGCACATGCGAAGTGTGTCGCACGTAGACCAGACGACGCTGGTGTACGGCCTCGATTCCGACTTGATTATTTTGGCGCTGAATCATTTAAGGTTTGGTTCCATCGCTCTGTTGCGCGAAGCATCTGCGTTCAAATCCAAAGACACGGGTCTACAAGTGCTTGACGTAAGTCTTTTGGCGTCGGAAATTCGTTTGAGGCTAGGGCCGACCAAGTTGGAAGATTACATATTTTTAACCTTGTTCTTGGGAAACGACTTCATGCCCCACTTCCCCGCGCTAAATTTACGCACCACAGGGTTCGATACTCTGCTCGCCACCTATCGAGCGCACGTTGCTCCCCGCGAACATTTGTTTTGCGACGACGTCAACTGGCCCATCGTGTACAGGTTCATTGCTGCCCTGGCTGCGCGAGAACATGGGGATATCGTGCGCGAATACAAGTCCAGAGATCGAATCGTCGAGGATACGCCCGTCAACACGCCGCTACGCCGACGCGAGGCGGAGCACTACATAAATCCATTGGACTCCCATTGGGAGACCCGTTACTACACCGCATTGTTTCAGTCGGAACGCCAGCCCGTGGCTCGGCAGGCCAGCGAGCGCTTTTTACAAATGCTTCACTGGAACATGCATTACTACACTTCAGGATGTCCTAATTGGTCCTTGTACTATCCTTACATGTACCCTCCCCTCTTGACGGATTTGATGAAATACCAGTTCAAAACGGTTGAGGTGAGCGACGCGCCGAAATCCGCAGGACAACTCCTTGAGTTTGTTCTGCCGATGGCCTATGCGTCGATCGCAAGAGTCTCCTACCAGCCTGTAGAACAGACGCCCGAGTGTCACTGGGCGTTTTGCACTTTTCTTTGGGAATCGCATCTTCTATTTTAAATGCGGGGTAACACGACGTAGACTTATGATAGCGTCATCCTATGTTAGTCACTTACAAGATCGTTCATTTGACCTATGCGGTTGTTTTGGCGCTGCTCGTGATGTTTGAAATGAACCTGGGCCACCTGTGCGTCTTGCTGTTCGTGGTTAGCGTTCAAGTCGCAGGAATTGTTTTGTTTCAGGGATGCCCGCTCTCGCAAATGAAACGGGTCTTGTCCCAAAAAAAGAAGCGCCGCCTGCTTCAGCAATGTTGCATTGGGTTTCATTGCAACCACGAATACGAATCGCAAATACAAACGATGGTCCAGCTCTGGCTCATGATAAGTTTGAAAATGTTTACACTGATGCTGGTAAAAACGATACAATTATTTTTATACGTCTAAAGAATGGAGGTGCGTCTGCTCACCTATTCCGACTCGTTTCATTATTTGTTTGGCAAAATAAATAAAGGCACGCAAGCGGAACCGAAATTCGAGTACCCTCTTTTGAATTCGGTCCGCGGAACTTCGTCCCTGGACGCGTGGAATTCCATGCGCAAAGACATTTATGCCGCTTGTCGGTTACAAGCGTGCGGTACCGCCGTCAATAACAATTACGTATTCGCACGGAAATATGCTATGAACAAAACCATGCAGCCTCTCACCGATAAATTAAGTAGTCAAATTGCGCCTTGGAAAACCGACCCATTTCCCCCTAAAGGACGTCTTGTGTTGCCTCTTGAGTATCGAAGAAATGTGATGGCAGTCGGGTATGTCAACGGAAAGCCTACCGCTTTTTTTCTTGTGAACGACGCGAGCGACATCTACTTGGACGTGATTTGTGGCCAGCCAGGAGTAGTCATGCTGTCCGCGTTATTCGCCTGGGCAGGAAAACGTACCATACGGCTCTCTTCCCTGATGAATGTCATCGGGTACTACCCCAAATTTGGGTTCAGCTTTGGCGAGTGCGGCGATACATCAAACATTAAAGACGTGATTGCCAGTTATAATCTGAAACGCGACGCATTTGACGATAAAAACAATTTAAGTCCCTCGGCACTCGCCGTGCTCCATATTTTACGCTCCCATCACTTGATTCATCCAAACACTCCAGCGTGCGATACCATGAGCGACGCGGAGTTTGCCAAGAACAACTGCTTTACCAATGGAGTTCGCATGACCCGATGCGCGCAAAGTACACCGCGAAGAAGTCCTCCTCGTGCACCGCGCATAGTTATTCCGCCACAAAAGAGTCTACGTCGTTCGACGCGTTCCACGTATGTTCCCGTTGCAAAACGTACGCGAGCTCAAACCAAAAAATTATTTGCGCGCTAGAACGCACGCCGTCATGATGCAAAGCGCGCCGAACACATCGATCGCTGTAATGGTGTCCCCGCTAATAAAGTGGCCATACACAAATGACATGACGATGCCTACATTGGAAAGCAGGGCGTAGAGGAAGGGAGACAGCCGAGTGATGGAATGAAAGCGTAGGGCGTAGCCTGCGAGACCAATAAGGCCGTTGAGCCCAAGAGACAAGGTAAGGGTGTCCGTGAGTTGAATGTTGCGAATTTGCCCGAAAAAAAAGCCCGTCAAAACGACGGCTCCAATGGCGTACGAGAGAAACACGTGATTCCAACTGTTGGGCGTTTTGATTCGCCTGACAATAAAGTAGATGCTGGCTTCCGTGAATGCTGCTAGAAGCACCATGGCGATACCAAACGGCGATTGGATGCGACGACTCAAGAGCCAGCCGCCAAGAACAATGAGGCCCACGAGTAGCGGAACGGAATACCCCGACATCAGGAGAATCAGCACGGGATAGATGTAAAAGAGTGTATACGCAGGACCACTTTCGAGCGCCTGAAACCCTTTGTACGACGAATAAATGTGGACCATTGTGACTCCTGCGAGCAAGAGGCCTAGCTTTGAAAAAAGAGTCGATGCTACCAAGCGATAGTTAATGAAGAGAGATGAGACCGCGACGTAAGAAAAAAAGCGGCTCCACAACTGCAGATTTAACGCGACAGGGATGGTTTTGACGAAGGACGGGTATAGACTCAGCAGGCCCTCCGCCAATACTTTACTAAGCACCTCTAGCATACATGAGGAATGGAATAAGAATTTTCTAGAAAATTCCTAGAAAATTCCTAGAAAATTCTTATTCTGAATTGTTTGATTTTTTGAACTCAAGATGAGTGACACAACTTTCAAAACCCTTTAACAAAATACTAAAACAATGTTGGCAAAATTTGTGTTCAAAAGTAACTCGGCCGATAAGCCCCCTTGTAAAGGCGCACACGAAGCGGGTAAGCCGCAGGATTTTCCTCTACTGGCGCGCGTTGAAAATTGGCGCCGAGTGTTGAGTAATTTTCATGAAGCCAATTTTGTCTGGACGGGTCAGGGCGTTCTCGCCACACCTTTTCCTGAAGGGACGACGTGGCGCTCCATTGAACACGTGTTTCAAGGCACTAAATTTTGGATCGCGGCAGACCACGCCGAAGAAGAGGCCCGCCCCTACGGCTCCAAGAAAAAGATGACTATGGTTTCCGAAGCAGAATTTCGCGCTACTGCACTCAAGTTTACGCTCTCCTCGGGAGATCCCTTAGGACAAGGCGACGGCGCAGCTGCTCAAAAGGGACGCAAGGCGCTTTGGCTTCTCCCCCGCGAGTTGGACACCTGGGCCACCCTTAGCGACGCGGTTATGGCAAGTGCGGCTCAAGCCAAATACGAACAAAACCCTGAATCCATGGCTGTCTTGCGCGCAACTGCTCCCGCGCAGCTCTTCCATTTGATGACACAGCGAGGCCAAGCATCGTCGCTAGTCCACTTTGCGCACCTAGAGCGCATTCGCGACACCTAAAACGCGCTCGCAAACAAATCCCCACTGCTCTCTTTGCTGGCTAGCGCATACTCGCCCACGCGCTTTTCAAAAAAATTTGTTTTGCCTTCGAGCGATACTAGTTCCATAAATGAAAAAGGATTAGTAGCTCCGTAGAGTTTAGGGTGCCCAAGTTGCACGCAGAGGCGGTCCGCCACAAACTCAATGTACTGTTTCATAGACTCCGCATTCATCCCTACCAGACGGCACGGGAGGGCCTCCGTAATAAAATCCTTTTCAATAAAAACGGCATCCTCCATAATGCGCGTAAACGCCTCGTCGGTGAGACGAGGCTGCTTGCGGTACAGGAGCACGGCGAAATCCGTGTGCATGGACTCGTCACGGCTTATGAGCTCGTTGCTAAAGGTAAGTCCAGGCATCACCCCGCGCGTTTTTAACCAGTAAATACTGCAAAACGCTCCCGAGAAGAACACTCCCTCTACAATCGCAAACGCGACCAGTCGAGTTGCAAAGGGTGCGTCGTCGGCGATCCAGCGCAGGGCCCAGTCAGCTTTGCGCTGGATGCACGGAAACTCGGTGACGGCGTTAAACATTTGCTCTTTGGTGAATGGGTTCGTGATATACGTATCAATCAACAAACTGTACATTTCCGAATGAATGTTTTCCATCGCGACTTGAAACCCATAAAAGGCGCGCTCCTCGGCCGTGTCAACGTCCTTCATAAAGCGCAACGCCAAGTTTTCAAGCACAATTCCGTCGCTCGCTGCGAAAAACGCGAGGATGTGTGCAATAAAATGCTGCTCGTCGGCGGTCAGTTGCATCCAGTGCGCGAGGTCTTTGGATAAATCGACTTCCTCGACCCGCCAAAAGCAATCCACTTGTTTCTTGTACATGTCCCACACGCCAGCGTCCTCCACGGGGAACATGGTGTATTTCATTCTTGTCCATACCAGACATTATTTTTAATATTAGAAATACCAGCCCACCTTATGAGATGCAAGACGCATGGAGCCGCCGTCACCTCTTGCGAGCAGTGCGGCCAGACCGTTTGCAAATAAATCAGGAATACCTCCTTGTACGCATCTACGACGTTGCGACCACGACCTACGAAGATACCTTCTTGGGCATTGTAAAAGTTGTCAACCTGAGTGCACCTGACCGACTTGCCGATTTCGAGCATCGCCACGCGCTTCTGCTCTCTATGGTAGAGGTCGCTTCGACTCCCTGGCCTGATTTGTATAGCCTTCCTCACTGGTTTTCTACGTTTGCCAACGATAACGGAACCACCTTCCCCATCCAGTTTCGCTTTTACGCCTATCCGCTACGGCGAGACGAGTTGCTCGTGGCACAAGAAATCATAAGTGTTCTTGTCGGCAGCCCTCCGCCACATGTGCACGAATACAGCGACGAACTTCCGTCGACTCGCGAATGCTTTTTGGCGCTACACTAATTTTTTTTTCCTGCGCCTTTTTTAAATGCGCGAATACATTGTCGAGTATCTGGGTACAGTCTTTTTTCTCTACGTCATCTTGACGGCCGATGCGCATTACGCTCCTCTCGCCATTGGCGGTGCGCTCGCGCTCTCTATTTATTTAGGAGGACCGATTTCAGGAGGCAATTTCAATCCTGCTGTTACTGTCATGATGGCACTTGCCAAAAAGCAATCCATGGACCGCCTTGCCCCGTACGTCATTGCGCAGCTTGCGGCCGCATTTACGGTCGTAGAACTCTACAAACGCCTCGGCAAATAGACCGAAAATACCAAATGAAGTAGTCCAACCCCACAACTTCATTCGACTATGACTGATATCCTTGCCGTCGTTTTTATGGGTGCCGTCACTTTGGCTCTTGGGCCAAAAGACAAGTTTCGACTCCTTTTCTGCATCTTCCTGACATGTCTTATTACCTACACTGCAATTGAAACAGAAACGTTTACGACATGCGTCTGGCAACACAGCGATGATGAAAGTATCATGCTGTGTCGCGAATTTACGCGATTGCGTTAAGCCATCTTCGTCCAAGTGGGCGGGCATAAGTCGCGCGTGTCTTTGTCCCTGTTTGCAACACCAAACCATGTTTCGGGGTAGCAAATAATTTTATCGGGGTTTGGGTTTAAGTACGCGCCCCACCAACTGAACGTGCTATTCGCAATAATATTATGGTCGGAACAGCTCATCAAGAGCATGTGCTCCCAATCCTGCATGTCGTCCGAGGCTTTATGAAAGGATAGGTCAGGGAAATGGCGCTTGATTTTGCGCAAACGCTGCTTCACTGCATTGTTGTCCTTTGGCTCGCAAAAATAAATAATGTCCCAGTCACTCTTTTTAGTACGGCGAATGATTTCACGGATCGAATTCACGTAGTAGTCGTCTTTCAGTAGGGGGTGGTGCAACTGCACCCCCGTGTAGTCGCCAATGCGAAAATGCAGAGAAATACTGTGTTTTAGCGTGAGGTAGTTGGTTTTGACCATTTCCTGCTCGAGTCTCAAATTTAGTTTTCGGACAATGGCGTCAAAATGCTTTTCGAAATACTTGTAGGACTGGAAATAGCCAAACAAGATGCAATTGCTCGACTGAGGTACCAGAGGCGTATAATGAAACCCTTCCTCGCTGTACCTCGTCAACGACCCTGGCTTAAGCTTGGTGTCCAGTCCTTCGCGCAAGCGTTTGAATACCGAGTCCCAATACGGTGGCCGAGAATCGCTGTCCCACTTGAACTCGGGTATTACCAAACGTTGTTGGTACTCGATGGCATAGGCCAGCGCAGCAAAAAGTTGAAACATTTGATTTCCCAGCCCCGCCTGTAAGAAGACGGAGAACATTTTTACATTCATCACAACTTCTTTCCACCGTTCACTCCAACGCAATGATTAAAACTTTTTTCGCCAAGACGGGGTGCAACGACGGATGCACGGCGTGCGGCATGCCTACATCCGAGATGCTGGCCTCCGTGTCTACGGGCCTTTGCCTACGGTGCGTCAAGGAACAAGGTCCTGTAGACTATCGATGCGTTATTTGCGCGGAGTTGTGCCCGACTCGCATCGCAGGCCGCATTCGTTTGCCGTGTGGCGACATGGTGCACCCCGAGTGCGCGTCGAATATCGATCGCATCGGACGCTGCCCTGGTGCTTGCGCCCACAATCCCATTACCGACCGTACCAAATGCCCTTCGCTACAAGCCTTCTTGTTGGGAATCATTGTAGACGCTCTGAACGGCGGTCCCCCGTTGCTGCAAGACGACCTCAAGGACCTTGCCGACGAGGAAATGTTTTGGGTGCTGCGATGCATTTACGCAAATGGTATTGGCGTGCCTCACGACGTCGCCCAGGAGTTAAAGTGGCGCAAAAAAGCCGTGTACCAAGACGATCCCTGCGCCCAAATGTACCTTGGCACCATCAAGCAGGACCTTACGTGGGTACGTCTTGCCGCCGAGGCAGGCCACCCCAAGGCAATCCTTGCCATGGCGAATTACTATCGAGGAAACCGCATTTTGGGACACTGTCGCTCCCCTGACCTGGTGGAAGCCAACAAGTTCATCACACGGGGCGTCGACCCCGTGTGCCTTTGTTTTCAAGCGATCGAATCGGCCATCCTTGGCGGCTCCACTGCTGAAGCCAAATTGCGTCGCGCGCGGCGCGAAAACTACTCCACCGACGATCTGTACGGCAAAACGACGTCTGAGCTTGCATCCATTTACTACGATCGCAATGAGTTGGTAGCGGCCTTGGCCCTTGCGGCTACCATCGACTCCCCGACTCCTGACGTGTATGTGTCGGCAGGAGTCGTCCTTTCAGCCATTGAACATTACGACGGAGACGCCAAGCACGATGCACTAGAGTGCTTTTTGGCCGCCAACACGCCAGACGCCTTTGTTTGCATCGCAAAACTCATGCAGGCAGGTGCCGTTCCAGGTGGCCCCATGGCGATTGAAAAGCTCATGGGTCGGGCCGCCGAAAAAGGGCACCCCGATGCAGGCTTTTATTTTTTGCAAGACCCCGAGTGCCGTGACGTTCCCAGATATATAGCCATGATGCAGTTGGCGCGCGATAAAGGCTTTTTAATCCGTTGTGCCGTTTACTTCATGCAGCACGGCAAGCCTGAGTTGGCGGAAGAGTGCAAGCGCATTCGCCTAAGTTTACACTAATTTTTTTTATCTTTTATCCTTTGTATGAGTGACGTAAATGATATAGTCAATGCATTACTCGCAGGAAAGCATCCATTATCTGAACAAATGACACAATACATTGCCACTCCTTGGTGTGAGTGTAGCCCTAAACAATGGAAAGCCTGTAACACGTGCGAACCCCCAATTGAAGGGGATAAGGTGCCCACCCAAAGCCACGGAGGAGATTTGTTTCAGCATTCTCAATGGACCGCTCTTTATTTAGAAAACTGGGCCCGCAGTGATGCCAAGTATCCTGAGCTGCATGCCATTTTAAACGACGTGCTACAGTCCAAATTGATACGAGTTGCCATCTCAGATGACAACAAAACGAAACTGACGTTCATTAAATTTTGCGGGTTCATGCACGATATCGGCAAGGGCGGCGATAACATTTACGACATGTACCAGGAAAATAAGTACGGTCCTGGAACATCCGACGGGGTTCACCCCAGTCATTGCGCCGAGGCGCTTGTGAATCCTGGGACACGATATGGAGGAGACCTCGCTCAAACATTGAAGACCGTTTTACCGCAATTTAAATTGCCGCAAGTTGCCCTCTTTATGGCAGCGCTTTGCGCTCATACCCATTGGGAATTCGGAAAATTAAACTTTCCGCCTGATAAACGTGAGTTCAACGAAATTGGCTACATTATCCTCATTCGTCGTGTCAAAGATGAACTTGAGAGTAAGCTAGGTGTATTTATTGACAACGGAGACGATTTCATTACTCTTATCAAACTATGTATGGCGCTTTCCTGCGCCGACGTCGCGTCGGCATACAACGACGAGATTGATCAGGCGTTCGTATCCACTCCAATTGCACCAAAGACCCACCCCTCTTCAGGCGGCGCGTGGACCAGCCCCTGGGCTAATTTTCGAGCCAATCATGTGGGGTACGTTAGAAAGATAAGTAATATCCTGAATGACGGATTTGCGACAAGCAATGCAGTGGTAGTGGGTGGTAAGCGGTCTCGTCGCAAACGACGATCTAGACGCCGTTTACGGTCGAGGCGACGCTAAAAACCCTTTGAAATCTTTACCTTCCCTTAGTAAAATGGATCTGAGCGCATTTCAAAGTAAACCTAAAAAAAACAAGTTTGAACTGCGCATCAAAGACGAAGCCACTACGTGGGAAGTCGATTTTGACGTCCGCGAATTCCTCGCGTCGTTAGGAGTCCAAAAAACGCGCACTCCTCGCATGAAGAGTACTTCCGACGAGTTCAGGGTAGAGATGGTTGGCACGATCGTACTCGGCAAGCAACTGGAGTCGCACGGCGCGCTCTTTACCATTGAGCCCAAACTCTTCAAATTGGCGAATCGTACAGATTTCGTGACTACCATGGTGGAAATGTTGCGCAAATACGCCAAGCCGCTGCACCACGAAGCCGCGACCTTGCGGTGCGACGCCATTCGGAGCGGCAATTTCCCTCGCTTCACCCACCAAAAAATCCTGCGGGAATACCTTACCATCAATTCGCCGTACCGAGGGCTTCTTGTGTATCACGGACTCGGGTCAGGCAAGACGTGTGCGTCCATCGGCATCGCCGAAGGTCTGATGAAGGCGTATCCGCGCGTGTACGTCCTTACCCCTGCCTCGCTAGAAACCAATTACCGCAAGGATTTTGCCAAGTGCAGTGACACGTATACTCGCCTACGCCATTGGGTGCGCGAGGGCAAGAGTTGGACCTACGAGCCAGACGGCCCCCCAAACTACGAGGACTTCACGCCGAGCGATCAGCGATCCATTGACACGCAGTTAAAAAAAACCATTGAAAAAACGTTTCGCTTTGTCCATTACAACGGCCTTACGTCAGCCAACCTTTCCAAGCATTTTCCAGGCCAAGGCAACCCGCTTGAAGATACCGTGGTGGTCATTGACGAAGTGCACCGCTTCGTGTCGATCGTTACGAATGCACTGGGTGTCGCGAAGAAAACGGCGACACTTACCTTGTACAATTGGCTTCTGGAAGCTCGCAACTGCCGCATCGTCGCACTGTCGGGCACCCCCATCAACAATCGCCCGCACGAATTGGGCGTGCTCTTCAACATGCTTCGAGGCTTAACGACAACCTGGGCCATGAGTGGAAAAGAAGCCGATTTGCCGAAAGAGGTGCGCCCCACTCTCAACTACGTCGATGAAGGCCCTCCCCTTGTCGTCACGCGAACACCCGACCACTTTGTATCCGAGTATGAGACGAAAACGGTGGACGGCGCGCCAACGCCCGTGCGAATCGGCGTGGTTCGCACTACCGAACCGCAGCTCGACGATGCCGCGTTTACTCGAGCGTTGAAATCCGTCTACGGCGAGGTGACTATTGCTACGCACAAGGCCTTGCCTGATACGCGCATTGAATTTGAAGCACTGTCGGAAAACACGTTCAAGCGCCGTATTTTAGGACTCGTCTCGTATTTCCCCGACTTGACAGGCCTCATGCCCCAGCTCAACGAAGCCGACATTCACAAAATTCCCATGAGCAAAACACAGCTTGTGACGTACGCTGCGATTCGATCCACAGAACTGGAGCATCGCGGTAGCTACTTGCCCGCATCGCGCGCGGCGTGCAATTTTGTTTACCCCGATACCGTCCAGCGCCCGAAATCCGTTCGCCCTGACGCCGAGGACGAAGACGAAACGGTCGACCCTGATTTTGAGCGCGCGCTTGCGTCCGTAATTCGCGAGATGAAGGCAAACGGGGTCTTCACGAAAGATCTCGGTGTCTACAGCCCTAAATTTCAGCGCATGATGGAGGTGATTGGCGGCACGGATGCGTTGCAACTGGTCTACAGTAGCTTTCTGAACAACGAAGGGTTGGTGCTCTTTGCGGCAGTGCTGGACGCCCACGGCTACGAAGAGCTGCGCCTTAAAAAGAGTGGAGGAGACTGGTCATTGGCGACGGGGTCGGCCAAACCCAAATACATCATGTACACGGGCAAACTCGACGATGAAGAGCGCGAGGTGCTGCGCAACATTTTTAACCAAGATTGGGCGGGCGTACCCCTTGCGGACGATGAACTTGCTGCCGCCAAGAAAATGCACGTCCAGCTCTTTTTGGTGACATCGGCAGGCGCCGAGGGCATTTCATTGATGGACGTAAAGCACGTGCATTTGATGGAGCCGTTTTGGACTCCGCAGCGGTTCGAGCAGGTCGTAGGGCGCGCACGGCGCATCTGCAGTCATCGCGAAAGCACCCAGGGAGGGGTTACCCCGCACATTTACATCATGACGGGAAAAACCAAACGCGAAGATACGACCACGGATGAACGCATTTACGAAACGGCAAACGAGAAATTAAAAGCCAACGCCAAATGGCTGCAGTATGTCAAAGATACTGCGATTGAGTGCAACTTGCACGGCATGAATTGCTACCGTACGAACCAAGTGCAGGAGTATGTCAGTGCGCCTTTGTTGGAGCAGGAAGAAACGCTTGGCAAACAACTTGCGCTCAACGATGCGGCCGCCAAATTTAAATCGGTTACGCTCGAAACGTCGCGCGGTCCTGTGACGGCGTTTTATGCGGAGATGCATCCCAAGGACAAAGCAGGGCGGGTGTACTACCCCTTGTTCGAGTATGCCGCGTCAAAACACTCAATCGGGTACGTGAGTTTTGACGAAGGGCAGGAAACGTTTTCGTTAAAATTAGACGATGCGCCCAAACTGATGGACCGCAAAAAGAAAGACATAAGCATTCCTGCTCTCGGGAAAAAAATCACCCTCTACATGGGTCCACTGGATACCGAAGGGTTCGCCGCCATTTACAAAGAAAATTCAGATACGCTGGTCGGGTTTAAAAACGATAAAACCTTTTACACGGCCAACCGTGCCGTTACCAAACCAATCGATTTGTTTAGGAATTTTTAAGCAGCATTTTGATTTCCCGCAATTCGACCCGCAGTTCTGCCAACTGAGTTAAAATCGCCTCTTGTGGCTTACGCGTTTCCCGTACAATTTTTTCAATGTACAGTGCTAGAAAGGATTTGTTTTTTTCCAAAAGAGGAGCGTCGCTCGCCTGGTCGATTTCCGCCACCGTAAGTTCGAACAAATCAATGATGTGGGATCGCTCCAGCCCAGGAGAGTACAAATCCTTGGTCAATTCCCACAGCAAATGTTTGTTTTCGGACGTGTTCATAAAGGTAAGACCTCAAATTTTATTTATGCTTTTAATGAAGCTTTTACCTAAAACAGTTTTCGCATGTTTCCGTACGCCTGTCGGGCGCGGGTTTTAGCGTGACCATAAAAGGAGCCTAGTGCCTCGCGGGCGTTTCTACCGAGAGTGCGAGCTCTCTTTCGCCAATAGGGAGAACTTCGCGCCTTATCATTGAGCATGATGAGCAGAGCGTTCGTCCTGTCCTGCATTTCAGACGGAGTTAACCCCGACGCCTCGCCATTGTACACGTCCCTCATTTCCGTAGACCACCCTGCCATCGGGTTCTCTGAACCGTACCGCATTCGCAGTGACTTTCGCAGTGACTTTCGCAGTGACTTCTGAGCGCTCATGCCGTTGCGTCGTTTCATACCGCGGGTTTCTACCATGATAGTTTACTGATATTTTTTTATAGCAAGTGAAGGTAACATGAAAACGCGTCGTCGACGACGAAGAGGGGGCGGTGCATACGATGACTTAAGTATATACGACCACGGAACTGAAGCTCCAGAATGCGATGAAAACGATATTCTACACAAAAAGGCATACGTAAAAAAGCTTCGGCACTTTCTTAATCGAACCTGGAAAGATTCGAAATCGGTAATGAAACGCGAAGTCGAACAACTGCAAGAAGAAGTCGAGTTAGACAACCGATTTCCCAAGTTTATGTATAAAAAGGTAAAAGGGTCCGATCCCTACATGATTTACCGTGCATTGCCCTCGGAGCTTCCTCACGAGATGCCCAAAGTTTCTTTGCCACCCGACGTGACCAAGAACGATCCTCAGCGAAAAGGCTTGCAACTGAACGATGATCACATCAATTATTATCGCGGAGACTACCCGCTATTCTTTCCCTATTATGGCGATGAGTTGAGTTTGTTTGATCATCCCAATTTAGTGGATCCAATCACGAAAGAACCTCTGAAAGAGGGAATGTATGTGATCGGGTTTGATGATGGCAAGCAAAAAACGTACATAACTCGATCCCAAATCATTCATTTATGGAATTATCCCCATCCAGCGCATGCTGAAAGTGAACGAGCTCGATATTTTGCCCAAAAGTTAAAAAATCCAGCAACCAGCGTGCCCTTCAACCAGCATTTCGCAAAATTTTTTAAGATTATTGGCATGACTGACAAACAACGTCTGCAGGGTGCTGTTCAGGGTGCAAAATATTTGGGTCAAGGGTTCGCTCAGGGGGCAGCGAACCTTGTTCAGGGAACGGGGACGGCGTTGAGAATAGCGGGGTGGGGTACTCAGAAGATAGGTTCCATAGCGAATACGGTAGGTTCCGTGCTAAATACACGTAGGGCGCCAGTTAAATCTCCTGTGAAAGCGCCTGCCATCGTAACATCTGAGAAGGCTCCCATCGTGAAACCTGCATCAGATACATCTGAGGTTCCACCTCCCATCCAAACAGCTGTTCCACCGACTCAAGAAAATAAGGGGTGGTTCAGTGGATGGTTTTAACCCGAACTCATGCGCAGCGTCGTGGCAAGGTCCGACCCGTTTCCCTTCACATGGGCATACAGTTGTTCTGCCTCGGCAACCTCGGCGAGAAACTGAGGAGTGCGGTGCATTAGTCGAACCCGCGTCGCCAGTCCTTCGGGAGCATTGAATCCACCGCTCCACAGCATGAAGGCTCGGGGGTCCTGAAGCAAAATGGCTCCTAGAATGATGTATGCAAACACGTTAGTGTTTTCTTTATACAGGTTTAATCGGCGGCGCTGCAATAGATCGTCGTATCTCAATCCCATGTAGTCTAACACCTTCACGGCCTGAAAACACGCCCACTTGCGTTCGCGCTCCAAGCAGGCGGCCACTCGCCCCGAAAGCGCGCAATTCAAAATGCGAGCCCACACTTCACAAAACGTTTCGTGCAAATCGATCGGTACTGATACGGGGAATAAATCTGCGACGGATCCGCTCGCCCCCTTGTCGAACCCAAAAAAATGAAAGCATTCATGAATCAGCACCTTGCACCACTCTTCTTCGCGGTACACGACAATTTCTCTGCACTGGCGAGCGTACCCCGTGTTGACGTTTTCCGTATCCAACACTTCCCCAGGGATAATTGGCAAGACTTTGCGGTGGTCCGATAACAGCACGGTTATTCGAATTGGAGCCACGCATTGCGATTGCGGGATAAGTGCGCGTAAAATTTTCACCACGGTTTGAAAATGAGTATCGCACGATCCGTTGGCGGCAAACGTCACTCCCACGGGTCTTTCGAAAATAAGGGTTGTATAAAGCCATGCGTGCTTTAACAGGCGCAAGCGTGGGCGGACGCTGGGCGGACAATCGTAGTCTTCGACGCGAATTGCAACGGGAACCCGACTCATTTGTTCTTTACTCTACCCAGTTAAAAAGGTACGTCAGTTAACACCTGAACCCGTTTAGATACTTTTCGCGGCGGAGGCTTGCGTTTTTTTGACTGTTTTTTACCGCCCTCCGTCTTGGGCATAGGTGTCGGAGTAGCTTCGGAAGAATCTTTTGACTCTGACGCGGAAGAATCTTTTGACTCTGCCGTGGAAGAATCTTTTGACTCCTCTGACGTGGAAGAATCCTCTTTCTCTTTTTTTTCATCAGATTCTACTTTTTCTTCCGTACTCGGCGTATCTGGAGAAGTCTCGCTATCGGAAGTCTCGTCTTTTTTGGTGTCTTGGTCAGGAGTTTTTGTTTCATCCGTTTCCGTTTGAGCGGGTTCCGTTTCCTCGTCAGCGGAATCTTTTTCTGTCTCTGGATCTGTTATCGGCGTATCATCCTTACCAGGCTCTTCGGTTTCCTCCTTGTCTGTCGAATCATCCCCGCCGCCTCGTTTACCCTTCAGTCCACTTACAATCGGGCCGTCCGTTCGCATTACATATTTTGACGTCCCTTTTTTGAACATGGCATTAAAGTGCTGCCCTGTTCGCTGCAAAATAAGGGTCATCTCACTACTAACGTCTCCCGTCGTCGAGTTGACTCCGTAACCGATGTCGGCAATCAAAATATTGAGACGCAAACGCTGAGCGAGGATCTCAATGGCGTAATCGTCGGCCCAGTAATCGGATGTTTTAATAAACGCCTGAAACTTAGCAAACGTTTTACATTTTTTCAAAAAGCGGCGGTGCCCTGCGATCTCACCCGCTCCGTCGGCGTCTTTTTCCTTTTCTGTTAAGTCCGTCTCTTGCTGGGCGACCCACGCTTCGTCCGATTTCGACCCTTTCCAGTCTTTTGGATACGGCGATTTCGCCAACTGCTCGGCTGCCCCATCTTCGTGCACGAAATACCAGTGCCCGTCGTCTTCGTACACAGATCCTGGGGTCTCTGATTTTTTAGTCGTTTCTGCCTGATTTGCCAATTTTAAATACTCGCGGCGGTCCAGTGTTTGCAAGGCCATCGTTCGCGCATGCAAGTACATTTCGGTAGTAGCGTGATCGGCAACTCGTTTGCGTAGAGGCGCTATCCATTTGCCCGACGCTTCCATGGGGTCCGACCGTTGCTCTTCCGTGGCCTTCAAGTCCGCCTCGCTTTTCCACGGGTCCTCGTTCTTGTTAGAGTCTAAAAACGAGTCGTCTGCCAAAATACAGTACGCGACAGACTGGAAAAAACAGTCGCCCAAGCCAGGAATCACCACCACGTCCAATTTTTCTAGTCCCTTGGGTTTTTTCCCCGTTTTACTTTTTTCCTTTTCGGGTTTTGCTATCTCTGCCGCCTGGATGGCCATGTCCCCTATTTCTCCAAAGGCATCCGTGTCAACGTCCTTGAGCGTGAGGTCGCCGTACTTCTCATTCAGCGAACTCGGCACCTTGTACATTCCTATCTTTCCGTCCACGCGGAAGGCCTTGTCGCCTGCGTCTTTTACCGTATAAATCGTATATTCGACTCCCTCCGAGGTGGCCCGCTGCTTCCCGAGCGCAAACAACGTTTTCGCTTGTAACATAGAGTTGCTCGACTCCTTAACCCGAAAGACATTGGTAGCGTAATTTTGATCTGCAGGATCTATCATTTTTACATTTACCTATGCATTTTTTTCTGAGTGTTTTTTTCTTGGTAGTCCAAGTACTTGAACAAAACTTTGAACGTAATGCCAGGAAAGTCCTTGGGCATGCGCGTCGTCATGGCGGCCAAGCGAGGTTCAGGCAGCCAAGCAGCGAGGATGATCACGTGCTCCGCGAGCTCCTCGTTGAGCGAGCGTGCCGCCGAATCCTCCATGCCGCTTTCCAGCTTGTCTTGAATTCGGGTGGCCAGGCCTTGTACCAGAGCAACGGGCACGCCTTTTTCTAATGCGAGATGGGTCAAAAACAGGGTAAACGATCGGCAGCTCGGGTCTCCCGCGAGAACGCTGGTCGTGTGCGCCTCAACCCGTGCCTCTAAACGCCCAGGGTCATTGCATTGCACGAGAAGCTTCGCGTAGAGACGCGCGTAAAAGCCGTTCTCCGCCGCAGTCGCCATGATGAGGTCCGCGCCCTCCGCAGGGTCTAACTCCCGAATGCTCTTGAGAAGGTCAGGGGCAATGTCTCGGAACGTGTCGTCCGACAATTTGTTGAGGCCCGATTTAATGTCGGCCAGCAGTTTTTCGGAGCCTTGCTTTTCAGGGCGCGTGGGCTTGCTTAGCATGGGCATTTCGGCGCCCACCAGGGTCGCCAGGCGTTGAAGAATGTCCACCGTTTCTTTGGGCAAAGCGTAGTCGAACCCTGCGCGCTGGATGCGCGCAAAGTCCGCAGCGCTGTACATGCGGATTAAGGTAAGAGAGGCGAAGGGTTTAAATGTTTGAATTTAAACAAATTTTACTCTTAGATAGTCAGAACGTCAAATGATCGAAGCGTGGGATGACCCTGCGCTTGGGCTTCACCTCAGTACTTTGCGCGGTATTTATGCCAACGGGTTCGAGCAGCCCAGTCCTATTCAAAAACAAGCCATTCTGCCAATCGTCCAAGGCCGCGATGTTCTTGCGCAGGCGCAATCAGGCACAGGAAAGACGGGCGCCTTTTGCATCGGCGCCATCGAGCGCTGCAGCGCGGACAAAAAAGAGGCCCAATGCCTGATTTTGTCGCCCACTCGCGAGCTGGCCATGCAGACCCAGTCCGTGTTCGACAAGCTCGCAAGCCAAACAGGGCTGACTACCCATTTGTTGGTGGGCGGCACGCCCGTGGACCGTGACATTCGCGACATTCAGCGCACCAAACCCCAAGTGCTGGTGGGGTGCCCTGGGCGCATCCTCGATTTTATGAATCGGCGGGTCTTCGACTCGGCTACGCTCCGCATCGTCATCCTCGACGAGGCCGACGAAATCTTGTCGCAGGGATTCGTGGATCAGCTCCACAGCATCTTTCAGTTCTTGCCCGAAAGTGTGCAAGTGGCCATGTTTAGCGCGACGATTCCTGATTCGTTGGAAGCCATTACTCAGAAAATCATGCGGGACCCCGTTTCTATTTTGGTGAAAGCGGAGCAAATGACACTTGAAGGCATTGCTCAGTACTATGTGATTTTTGAAACGGACAATGACAAGTTTTTGGCCCTCAAAGATTTGTACGAGAACATTTCCGTGTCGCAGTCCATTATCTATTGCAATTCTGTCAAACGAGTGATTGATTTGTACGACGCCATGAAGCAGGCCAAATTCCCCGTGTGCTGCATCCATAGTGACATGGACCGCGGCGAGCGAACCCACGCGTTTCAAGAATTCAAGGCGGGCAAGTATCGCGTTCTTATCTCGTCCAACGTCACTGCTCGCGGGTTGGACGTGCAGCAAGTCAGCATAGTGATTAATTTCGACATCCCCAAGGACGTCCACACATACTTGCACCGCATCGGGCGGTCGGGTCGTTGGGGACGTAAAGGTGTCGGCATTAACTTTGTCACTAAGTACGACCGCGACAAGATGCGCGCGATTGAAGCGCACTACCACACTCAAATCGAGGAAATGCCTGCCGACTTTACGGCATGCCTAAAATAAAAGGGCTTGTTTATTTTATATACGAGCGGGAGGCATCGCTACGGCTCGCTCTCGCTCCGCCTTGTACTCCTCCAGCGTTTTACTTCCGTTTTTACCGATTTTGTCAGATTCCCACTTGTCGTCGGGCGTAGGTATGCTCAAGTTTTGGTCAATGGTCACGAAATTGTGCATTTGGCGTAACCCTCCGCCGCCCGTCGCCGTCAAGTCTTCGGCGCCCTGGTCCCAATAACTGTACGCGTCGGACATGGAAAGCATCTGCGACGAGAAGCATTCGGGTTCCATGTTGCCTGCCGTTTCCACGCGCGTAATGGTTTCTTCCTTGGGCTTCAGATAACTGTAAATGTCGTCTCCAAACAGCGTGCGGCCCGACTCTGTAAAATAGAGGGCAGGCACTCGCGTGATGGTGGGTGGCAGGGATACCTGCTGGGCGCCCACTTGAAGTACCGTGTCGCCTCGTGGCGACCTGGTGCGCGTATCCACGCACAAAAAATGCATGTCGTCTCTTTGTTTCGTACGCGCAATCAGTTGTAACAGCTTTTTGCAGGGTTCACAAAAGTTACTGTAATACACGATACAGGCCATATTTCTACTAGAGTCTAAACATTCATCGCTTTTAACTCAAAAAAATTGATTTTAAAGTCGCGAGTAGAATACAGCTAAAAAACAGTATGATTTCACGCGTACACAAATCCGAGGGAGCGCTTACGTTTCGTCTCCACGCCAACGTCAGTGTTGCCAACGCGTTGCGGCGAACCATTTTGGCCGACATTGAAACGCCCGTTCTGCGCGACATTCGCATCACCAAAAATACATCTCGGTTCACAAACGAGCTACTTGCCCAGCGCCTCGGATGCGTGCCCGTAGTAAGCCTTGACCCGTCTATTCTAGGGCTTGAAGTGACTCTGGACGTGAAAAACACGTCAGAAGAAATTTTGATGGTCACCACCGAAGACCTCGTTGCCAACGGTCACCCCCAACTCTTTCCGCCGACAATTCTCGGCGAAAAAGAGTGGTTCATTGACCTCCTTCGGCTGCGCCCTGCCGTCGCAAACATTCCTGGCGAAGAAATCACGTTGTCCTGCGTCATTGGGGTGGGCGCCGCGAGGGAGTCAGGACAGTACAACGTTGCGTCCACCTGCAGCTACGCGATGACCCACAACCAAGCCGCGTCCGACGAGGCGTTTGCAGCGAGAGATGAAAGCAAAGACAATTGGAATTTGCTGGAAGCGAAACGGTTCGTTGACCCCGACTCGTTTGATTTCCTCTTGCAGACCGTCGGCGTTTACACGACCCAAGAAATCGTCGCGAAGGCCTGCGACGTCCTCATCCACAAACTGCACAATCTTGTCTTCGCAGTTCAACCAAGTTTGACCACCATGAAAGACTGCTACGACGTAGTGATTGCCGACGGCGACTACACCGTTGGGAAACTGCTAGAGTACGAAGTGTTTAAGGACCATGGCAAGTCGGTGGCGTACGTTACGTTTCTCAAGGTGCATCCGCATGATGAAGCGGGTACCCTACGAGTCGCCACCCTCGGCGACGTCGATCTGCCTGTATTAGTGAACGACGCGGCGCGGCGTGTGGCCGAACTCTACGTCAAGATCAAGCACAAGTTCGGTGGCAAACTAGAGCCCGAACTGCAAACGGATTTAGAGCAATTTAAATCCGCCAGTGTCGAAGACAAGCGCGAGATCTTGCAGAGTAAGGGACGGCCTGCCGACGTGGTGGCGGCGGCAGACGAAGAGACCTTGAACGAGATGGCGGCAGTGTATTCCGAAGAGGTGGCCGTGCAACGCAAGGCGCGCAAGGCCAAATCCGCGGACGCGGAAAAGAAGCCCAGGGCGAAAAAAACCAAAGAGACCGACCCCAAAGAGAAGAAGTCAAAGGGGAAAAAAGCCGAGACAGAAGACGCATAAATCGGGTTATTTTTTTTCTGTTCCTAAAAAAAATGCCTCGTAAAACGCGTACGAGTCCGCGTGTAACTGGCGTAATTAAAACGCCCGTTCAAATACGAAAATCCCCTGAGAAACCCCGAGGGTTGTGCCCAGGGCCGATGGCCATTATCATTTCCGTGGGTCGACGCAAAGGCGGCACGAAACGACGGCGTTAACATCGCCAATGACTGTCGCACAACACACACGTCACAAACGTTGTCATGGGTTCATCTGCCGAGCGGGTCTGCAGTTGGTAGTACGTGCACTCGTTTTTCTTGCACTTGAAACATGTGAACAAATTAGTGGTGGCCACGAGGTTTTGCGACGTCAAAAACTTGTCACGCTTTTGCTTGCGCTCAATGTGAGTCTGCCACTTGGCAGGATGCATCTCGGCATGCGAGAGAGTTGCCATGACTTGCGGTCGGTTACGCGCAATCTCTCGAACCGCCTCAAATTTTTCCAAATTGTACATGACCGTTTTCAGCTTGGCCGTATAGATGCGCACAAATTCGGGATTGGTCCATTTGCGCACCACGGCACCGTCGATGCACGCGCGAACCGTGTAATTAAAAATGCTGATTTCAACGTTGGTAGCCGCGTCGCCTACGAGCTTGTGAAGTTCGGCGCGCAGGCGCTCCCGAAATTCTCGCATGTTTTTTTGAACTCTTACATAAAGAAGAGTTCAAATCAATTTTTTTGCGATGCAGGCCGCTTGGTTACTTTCTGCTTCAAGTTTAAATGGAGTCAGCTGGCGGCAACGAGGAATTCAAAAATGCACAATTACTAGCCCGCGAAAAGGTCGACCAACTAAAGGCCAACAACACGGATCATCGCCCCGCGGAAAAAAAAGGGCAGACCCTCCTTGATTTAGGTATAGATGGAATCGATCAGTACTACCGTTTAGAAACAGGTGATGCGGGTAAAAACGATTGTCTCGCGTTTACCATTCTGAATGTTTTGGTTCCGCAATTTCTTACTTTGGAACAAGCCGTTCAAAACGATGCAGCCCATTGGTTTCGCCGAACCTATTTAAAAGAAAAATTTTCATCACTTGCTTTGAATGAGACGGAAAAAACTAAGATTCTTGCCTCATTGGAAAGCACAAATTCCTTGACTGAAGACATATTGACCAACTTGAATAAATTGTGGAATGTCAGCTTTTTAGTCCTTCAATACATTCGCGACCAAGGTTACAAAATACACAGTTGTTCTCTCATTACTCACTTGTACGATTACGATGCGCATCCTCCCATGTTTATCATCCTTGGAATAGTCGGAAATATAGAGGGCGCAGATTTCAAGCCGTTTCATTATGAAGCCATAACCCCTACTTACAGCTCGTGCGAGGAAGTAAAGAAGATATACCTTAAGTATTCTGGTACAGTCGATGAGGGACATTTAAAAACATTTTGTCTAAACCAGGAGCCTGCTGTAGAAATTTCAACGAGTACAAGTGAATTAGAAGAACCACAAGCGGCTGCGAAAAACGCTACCGACGAGGCAAACGCCACGGTAGATCCAGAACCGAACTCTACGCCAGAACCAGCGGCCACGCCAGAATCAGCGAAAAACGCTACCGACGAGGCAAACGCCACGGTAGATCCAGAACCGAACTCTACGCCAGAACCAGCGGCCACGACAGCACCAGTGGCAATTTCGGCAGAAGCACAAGCGACTGAAACGTTAGCGAAAAACGCTACCGACGGAACAAACGCCGAGTTAAGTGCAGAGTCGAATTCTACACCAGAAGCAGTTGCCACGGTGAAAACAACGAAAGCTACGTCAGAACCAGCGGTGGACACGAAGACAGAACCAGGTGTTGAAGTAGCAGAGCTCGCCAAGAGCGCGGTTTTGGCAGAACCACCTTCTGTCGCTACCGAAGGTAAAACCGCCACGAAAACAGCGGAGAATTCGATACCTGAAACGACGACAGAACCTGGTGTTGTTGAGGATGCATCGACAGACCCAGATCTTGCTGTATCACAGTCTGCTTCAGTAGAAGAGGCGGGACCGCCAGAACCAGATGCTCCCGTGGAGGCACCCATGGAGTCCACGGAAACACTTATTGTCAATAAAGAGGTGGCAAAATTGGTGGCCGAAGTAAAAACGCGATTGGACAAACAAGTTCCTGACGGCGGAATTGGATACGTAGATGGAGTCTTTCGCCAATCCATGAAACCATACGACCCTCACAAATTGTACGACTTATTTGAACACTATTTGTTAACGCCACTGCCTCCAAAAAAATACGGTATCATGGGTGGGACTAAACGAACGGCTCTTCTTCCAGCTCAGAATCAGACACTACGAACCCATCCTTTTCGTAGCCTTCTTTCGTGAGTGGAACCCCAGTTTCGTCGTCGGACTCACTTTCTGTGACCAAATCTTCGAACCCTCCCATCAGGGACTCGTACATCTTGTCCCACGCTTCCAGAGTCAGAGACGCTTCAGGGTTCACAAGTAGACACCGACCAAAATACAGGCTTTTGTCCACGGGCGGCGGGAACTCGTACATGTTTTCCGTATGCGCCTTTCCCTTGTTCTTGGCGTATAACTTGATTGTAACGCCATCTACAGTCCAAGCTGCGCGTTCTTCAAACCCTTCGGGATTGCGAAATCCGCACGCCTTATAAAAATCAGCGGTTTCGCCCAACTCCACTACCGAGACATTTCCCGTGCGTGAAATAACCAACCCGTTCATAACTTTTTTACATTGGAATCGCATGTCACATCTAAATCAATTTTTTTTATTTTAAACACTTGACTCCTTTTAGTAGGAATGCGCATCTACACCGCGCTCACGGATGCTCAAATCGAACGCATCCTCCGCTCGCCACCTAGTTGTCAAGAAACCGTCACGACCATATATTCCGACGACGGTATTTACGAAATCAAAAATAAAATTCATAAAGTTCTGGTGCAAGACTCCCCAAGTACCACCATCATCCTTCGCGGTAGAGAATTACGTACGGACCCTTGCGAGCGCACGTTGCAAGAGCGGTGGCAAATACCGCTTCCCCATGACGCTGAAACCGCCACCGTGTTTACGTACGATCTTGCGCCTCGTCTCCGCTTAGTCATGGAACAAACTTGCCGTACCACCTACTACTTCATCGCAGATACATGCGATGCCGTTGTCGACTGGATTGAGAAAAATTGATGTTTTTGTGCGACCTACTTCCCAAGTAAGAAAAATGGACAAAGAAGGAGCCATCCAGCGGGAAACCGCCAAGCTAAGTAAAGGTTCCATCGACGTGGACGACCTTGTTCGGTTCATCGACCGCATATCAACGCCTGCGGAGCCCGAACTCGACCGCTGCTCCGCCAAACGCGCAAACGACGAGCAATGTACTCGTCGCTGCAAAGCAGGTCTGCAATTTTGCGGCACTCACAGCAAAAGCACTCCTCGAGGAACCATGGAAGCTGGCATGACAACGCGCGAGGTTGTCGCCATCGACATTGACGGCATCCTGCATTACGCCGATGACGAACTAATTTACTGCACAGAAGACGTGCTGAAGAATGTCGTCAACCCTGCCGTAGTTGCACGCTACACCAAAGTGAATGGGAAATACGTCGTGGAGTGGTAATGCGCCTTAATTTTTTTTCACAGGGTTGAGATGAGCTCTCCGTTTTTGTAGACGTTGCATTTGAACGTTTGTTTTTTGGGTTTGGAGCAATACACATTGTTGCTCGACCCTACGTTGTAGTAAAGCAACTTGTTGCCGCCCGCACCCTTGATCAGCGAGTACGCGACAATGCCGTATGCGGCCCCCATCAGCGTACCCGCGGCTACGCCCATTGCGGTGACGCACTTTTTCCGCAGCTTGACCACTGTGTCGATGCCAAACAACATTAAAAATCCTAGGATGGCGTACACATTGTAATCCCCGTTGGCATGCATGGGGGCTCCCAAATAGGCCATCGTAAATATGATTAAAAAGGACGATGCGGAAGGAGACGTGTATGGCATCATCGGTAGGGACGGGCATTTTGTTGGAGCTCCAATTAAGGGCTGTATCAACCGCACCACAATCAACCCAATGATCAAGGCGCCCATCCACACAAACGCCTTAATGTCCTGATTGAAGATAGATGTCATGAGCAAAAACCCTGACACCACAATGGGCGATGCATTGCTCATATACTCAAACGAAGCTGCCACGGTCGGATCCATGTACCACCCGTAATAAAAAAATGTAGCCTTACTCTATGCGCACGAGACGGTTGCGTCGCCGCCGTTCGCGGCGTCGTTTACGCGGGGGGTCTGCCCTCATTGGTAAACCGTACGGCCCGACCACGTGGGGCACCTCCAACTACTACGCCTACAACAGCACTCCCAAACTGGAGTATCCAGCCCACCACTCGTATCAATCCCAGAAGGGCGGGGGGAATTGGGCTGACATGTTTGACCCTAGGGCACGGCCCATCCAGCCTGCCTGGTCCATAAAAGATTCTGTAGGGTATGGACTGCACTCGGGGTTCAATGCGTTTATGGGGCGCTACCCCACGGTCAACCCAAATCATTTGGTAGGCCATTTCCAAAAATAAAAATCTTTTGCTGTATTAATGAATCTCGGAAAGGTTTATGACTCCCTGTGCAATCCCGCCAAGTTCTACCTTATCATTTCAGCAATTTCGTTCATTCTTATTTTATTGCAGAACCTTGGCTCGCGTAACTCGTTTACTTTAGGCTCCTACAGCGTACCCCATTCCAACCCCATGCTTCTTCTTCTGTTCAACGTTCTTTACATTGCGGTGTGGACATGGATGCTAGACAAGGTATGCACCATTAACCCCAAAATTAGCTGGGTAATCGTGCTCTTTCCCGTCATTCTACTCTTTATTGGGTTTGCACTCATGATTTTTGCAGGCAACAAGACGCGGTATTAAAGCATGTTTCCGACAAAGTAGTAGACCAGGCCAAAGAGCGCCGCGCGGGCAAGAAGCGACATGTCGCCCTTGAGCTTTACGGTACTTTTGATGAAATCGTAGGCGTAATTTGAAGCGAAGACTAAAAAGAGCAAAAGGCCTAAAAGGGTAGACGTAAGGCGAGGATCCATTATAAAAAATGGTTCAGATTTTTTTTTCTGCTAAACGCTCGGCTTTTTTAAGGTCGCGGCGACAGCGCGCTTTCTCCGACGACTTGATCTTTTTGTCGAGCTGTGCCAGCGTGTAGCATTCTTGAATGTGGCGAAAACACAGCGAGATGCGCGGCTCGCACGCATCGACCGCGGGAATGGAATGTTTGTACTTCTGATTGTCCTTCCAACCAAGGACAAACAGATCTCCGCTACGAAAGGAAAAACTGGTCACTTTGCCGTCCGCGTCCATCAGCTGAAACTCGCGCGTGGCGCCAAACGACAAAATCGCCACGCTTGACTCGGGAACCCACGACCGAATCTTGTCCGAGTGAAAGCCAATGTAATCCGCGCCCTCTTTGTACAACGTACCAATAATGTGATTGTATTTGCGAAACCGCCTCAAACGGCGAAGGAGGTCTTGCATGAGCGGATAGTCTTTGTAACACAAGTACTCTAGCACGGAGGCCCACTGAAATCCCGTGTACGAGTACACGTGTTTGACCTTTCTCTTTTTCGTCAAAAACAGTTTCGTGCGATTCAGCTCGTTGCCGCGGTACAACAGACTCTTTAACGACCGCTCCAGCCAGGGGTACTTAAGAAGTGCTTTGAAGATTTCGCTTGCCTCCTCAGAGGGGACAAACCCTGGATAATAAAACGAGTCTTCGCCGAACGACTGCATGGTGATCGGCGAAGAATTGAAGTTGTGGATGCCCTCGAAAAAAAAACTACGCCTTACTTCTTACGCGTCGTGTAGGTCAAGGCAAATGTGCCCAAGGTAAACCACATTAAATTGATCGTATCTCCTCCCGTGTTCACTGCCCAGCGCAGCGCTACGCAGTGAGGACCAGGCGCCACTAGCGGAGACAACAGAAAGCCCTGAAGCGTCCAGGGCGTGCAAAAGGTCGTGTACAGATGAGACGCCGCGTAATGAAGACCAATCCACATAACATAGAAGCATGCTCCATTCACGAATGGGTTCATCCAAATGTACCCCAATACGGCTGAGGCGGCAACTTCAATTTTTTTTTCTTTTCGTACGGAGTGAGCTGCGGCATGTTTCTCGCGTCCACGCTGCGCTTTAAAATCAGCGCGCTGCTCGACGCGGCGCCTTGCTTCGAAAAGTTCACGTTGTTAGGCTTGTAGACTGATAAATTGGCAGGGCAGCGCGGCTGGAGCGAATTTTTAGCGTACAGTGAGCTGTTTGCCACTCCGTTTGGGGTTTGCTGTACCGTTTCTGGCCAGATCGGTCCTCGAACGTTGGCATATTCAATACCAGGCGCTTTGTGCAATTCGGCGTTGGTATCGTAGTTCTGCCCGCGAGAGCGTAGGTACGCCTTGGTGTCCGAATAGTACGTTTTGGATAAGTTCGTGGCAGCGGACCTGATGCCCGAGCCGCCACTAAAGCTCATCACATTGCCGTGCTTGGAGCCCACAGGACCGCGACACGTATTGCACCCCTGTTTAAGCATTTTTAGTTGAGGACTGTACTGCACGCACTCGGGGGCCAGTACCTTGCGAAAGATTTGTAGCGGCCGCGCGGCGTACCAATTGCCCGCAAACGTTGTAGGTTGATTCATCTCGTTTTTACTGGCAGTGAACATCAGTTTGGGTCCCCCGTTCATTTGATACTACTTGAATAAAATTTCTTTTCACTAAGGAAATGTGGTGGCTCGTTGCAGCGATTGTGGCCGTGGTTATCTATTCCATGTATTTTCGCGAGGGGCTTGGGGAAGACTCGGTCGGCGGGCAAGAAGAAGACCCCTCAGTGAAAACGCTACTGACCGCCAACGAAAAGGGCATTGAGGATTTAGACGAAAAAGTAAACACCATGCGTACCATGGCGGAATCCGTCACGAGCCTTGAAAATCGAATTCAAGGGCTGGAGTCCAGCCTTCAAAAAATTTCCGACATGTGCGTGAAGTGCACGGCCTAAAAACCGCCGCCTATAGGTATGTGGGGTGTTGTTGCGCTTCTTGTGGTTCTGATATGGTTAGGGCGGCGACGCGAAGGCATGGACGACCCTGCGGATGCCGCAGAAGAACAAAAGGGCAAGTTGTACTATTTACGGGACAAAAAAGTAAAGCGTATCGCCGAAATCGTGTCCCCTGAGATCCTGGACAAGTACAATATCAAAGTTACGGAACTCGAAACCAAAGTGTCCGAACTCGACATGAAAATGAAACAGTTTTTAGAAACCAAACAGGTCAACGATACTATGGGCTATCCTGAAGGAAAAGAATAACTCTCTTACTCCAACATGAACAAATTTACATCGATGAACAAGAACAAGGGGGAAGAGGAAAGCGCCCCGCCCGAGGAAAAAAAAGAAAACAAGGGCTTTAAAGAGTACAAGTACTCGGATTACATTCGCACGCCCGACGCGATGGGCGCCTCCGCGGCGGGAAACTTGACCGCGCTCAGTAACGACGTGAAAGCCATGATTGGCTACGTTGACGTCCTCATCACAGGAAAAGGGCCTGCCCAAACCGTCTCGCCCCTGGGTAACAACTATTTCATGGATACCAACGCGGAATGCAGCGCTAACGGCGCAAAACACCCACGGTTTGTCTTTATCAACAACATCCCTGACGGCAAGCTTCCCATGTTGCCAGGTACCCAAAAAGGATTTCGCGGACTTGTTCCTGGGCTGCTCGAGGGGATTGGGTACATGAAACCCGACAAGTTGTTCAGCGCATTTTCCCAAAAGAATACGTGCCAAAAAGTTACCATGAACGTGCGCGACGAGAACAACGTTTCGTCCACGGAAAGCCGCTATGTAATTGATGCGGATCTCAAGGACTACAACGCGTGTTGGTTCGCCGACCGCCGCAACCCAATTACAGGGGCGGGGTGCGAAGGATTCGCGCAACGCCCGCCTCTCCCCAAGGACCCTATTGTGCAAGTGTACGCGGTCGGTGTCGGCATGCTTCTCATTTACCTCATCTATCGGGCCGTCCAAAAAAAAAATTGACTTAAATAAATAGCTCGGTAGATATGTACCAAGTCAACACAAAATGGCCTCCATGACGAACCAATTCCTGAACGCCTCCGTCGACAGCCTTGTAGCGTCCATCTCGTTGGGCGCACCTAAGGTGAACTCGGCAGGAGGCAAATCCATTGACATCAACAACGCAACTACCAAGAAACCCGTGCTCGTGCGCATGCCCAAGACCAAGTGCTGGGGCATTGACGGCAAGGAGTTCGATGGCAAGAAAAAGTATTCGTTGGGGATCGCGTTTCCCCTAAAGCCGACTGCCGAATCTGATACGATCATCGCAAACTTTCGCGAACTCGACGAGTTCGTCAAGAACCAAGCCATTGCAAACTCAAAGGACTGGTTCAACAAGCCAAAAATGTCCATGGAGGTCGTGGAGGCGCTCTACTCGCCGTGCCTGCGCTACTCCAAGACGGAAACGGGCGAACCCAACTACGAAAAGCCGCCGTCCTTCAACCTCAAGGTGCCGTTTTGGAATGACGGTCGCTGCGACACCGAGGTCTACATGTACGACAACTCGCTACTGTTTCCTAACGGGAACACGCTGATCGAGGAAACCGTGCCGAAAGGATCGTTTATTACCGCTTTGATCCAGTGCGGCGGCATCTGGTTCGCAGGCGGCAAGTTTGGCGTTACCTGGAAACTCAAGCAGGCGTGCATCCAGCCATCCGACTACTTGCCTCGAGGGGTCAACTTGTGCAGCTCAGAAGGCGGGGACCGCTCTACCTCAAGCCGCGCCTCGACCGACTCGGGTCCGATGGGCCCGCCTCCAAGTCTATCGCGCTCTATGACCGACCATGGGGCTGCTGAAGTATCACTCGCAGTGGCAGATTCCGACGAAGAGCGAGATCCTGAAGCAGAGTATGCGACACCGTCAGACGATGCGCCAGTCAAGGGTAAGCGCAAGGTGATCAAGAAATCCGCATAAACCCAACCCATTTTTTTTTATCGGCGCGAGCCGTTCAAGAAACCAAACCCACCCCCGCTCCCGCCTCGGTAGTTGCGGTTGCGACGGGATCGGTGAGATCGGCGAGATCGACTTGACCGACGGCGACGGCTGCGACCACCTCCCGTAAATTTAGTCAGCGTGCTCTTAAGCGAATCTAAAAGGGTCGGCATAATATAACGCATAAGAAAAAAAACAAAAATTGATTTTTTTGTTTTTTTAAACGAGGGCTTTAAATTGTTTTCCGAGATGCCACGTCCTGACTGGACCCTCTTTGCAAAGGAATGTTTGCCTGAGCGGATAGTGGATGACGACGAAACGCTTCTCTGCACGTGCGGGGGCGAAACTCATTTAGACGACGGCGCCAATGTATGCTGCCTGTGCGGCAAAATGCAGCCAACTATCGACATGTCCGCCGAGTGGCGGTATTACGGGGACGAAGGCATGGCCTCAAATCCGACCCGATGCGGCATGCCCATTAATCCTCTGCTGATGGAATCCTCCTTGGGGTGCAAGGTCATGTGCTCAGGCTCCTCCAGTTACGAGATGCGCAAAATACGTCGCTACACGGAATGGCAGTCCATGCCGTACAAGGAAAAGTCGCAGTACGACGAGTTCCAGCACATCACTGCCATGGCCAGTATCGCAGGCATTCCTAAAATGATCATTGACTCGGCATGCCGCTACCACAAACGCATTTCGGAAAAACAAACGTTTCGAGGCGACAACCGCGACGGTATCATAGCGGCCTCCATTTACATTGCCTGCCGCGTGGAAAACTACCCCCGTACCGCGAAAGAAATTGCGCAGATCTTTCACTTGGACTGTACGAGCGCAACCCGAGGCTGCAAAAACGCCATGACCATCCTTAACGAGTTTGATTGTGTCAAGACCAAGTTTCCTTCCACTAGCCCTCACTCGTTCATTGACCGTTACTGCAGTCACCTCAAGATGTCCAAGGAAATGACACGCATGGCCGAGTTCATCGCGCTGCGCATTGAGAAAATCAACCTCATTCCCGAGAACACTCCCCATGCAGTAGCCGCGGGCATTGTATACTTCATTGCGCATGATTTCAAACTTGGCATCTCCAAGCAGGACATAAAGTTTCACAGCGGCATTAGCGAGGTGACGATCAACAAGTGCTACAAGAAGATTGAAGCCGTTAAATTACAGCTGTTGCCCCCAGAAGTGTACGCCGCCTACGCCAAGTAGCGTCCCCCCATTTTTTTTCGTGACTACAGTAATGCCTTTCTTATGTTTAGTGGATCGCACGGATCGTTTGGGATCTGTTTTGATGTGCTACATATCCACTGTCTTAATCGCCAAGAAGCACGGCTACCGCATTCAATTCACAAAGGCAAAAGCCGACTACAAGTACAGCGAATCCCTTTTTGTAGATGCCCTCTTTCATTGGATTGATATCTACAATGAAACCGTCACCCCCCATGACTCGATTCGAATCTACGAAGACGAAGAATTCTTTAAAAAAATGGTTGGCGCTCTTCTTAGTATCCAGTCCGATTTCGTAACGGCGTTCAAAACCATGATGGTACCTGAATTTCTGAACGAACTGGCCCTGCGCCGCAGCTACGTGCTTCCATTTGATCCTACAACCACAATCGCGGTTCACTTGCGGCTGGAAGATAAAGCAAATTGCTTTGTAACGCTAGAAGACCGTACACGCTACTCCAATCATTTTCGACGCATTGTTGACTCTGAAACTCGTAATTTTCCGATGCCTCAATATCAGTCCGAGTGGGCAGGACAATCCGCCATGAAAGATTCCGAAGTTATTGCCATCATCGAGTACGCGCTGCGTATGCATCCAGGGTTCAACGTCGTTGTAGTCACAAACGGAACGCATGAATTGCCGTATACCACTATTTGTAGCGAGGATCCAAGTTTTGATTTGTTTTTATTGACCAAAGCGGCGGTTCTTATCGGATCCATGAGTACGTATAGCTTTGTCGCCATGATGTACGGATCGCACCGTCGCGTCTACTATCCATTGTGGGATCATGCGGTTTGTTTTTGGACTCACTACAAAATATGCCAAATATAGCCCCGAGTATTTTTAATTGTTTTTCTTCTTTTGGGGGTCGCCTCACGTAGAGTTCATTTCGTCTGCGTCTAGTAAAATCGCATTCCAACTTCTTTTGTTATTTAGAAAATAACTTGATACTCCAAACAATGGATAGTTGGGATGTTGTAACCCAATTCTTACAACAATCCGTGGTGGAACACCATTTGTCGTCCTTCAACCAGTTTGTCCTTGACGACATCCCCCGCATCCTCAAAGAGCGCAACCCCGTGGTCTTCATGCGCGACCCGCTCGACAAGGACACCTCCTATAACCAGTTGCACCTCTATTTTGGAGGACGCGACGGCAAGCGTATTCGCTACGAGTCCCCGTCCATGTTTCCCA
>Ga0114959_10000260_pt1 | contig 50264 bp, 44 predicted proteins | sample C_130625_EF_Meta_FD_87317 | JGI IMG/M metagenome (GOLD analysis project Ga0114959, IMG submission 87317) | Freshwater microbial communities from Lake Croche, Canada to study carbon cycling - C_130625_EF_MetaG | ecosystem: Environmental > Aquatic > Freshwater > Lake | place: Lake Croche, Canada...
CTCTTATCGACCCGCTCGGACCCTTACCATATATGCTCTCAGACCCTTCAGGGCCGCATCCTTGTGACTGCTTATGCTCAGGACCTATTTTGGAGACACCATCGCCACACCATATATGCTCACAAATATTTTCAATTATTTATATTTCAATTTGGCAGCATATATGGTCACACAATTACGCTGTGCATAATTGGCTTATGCAGTCACAGTCACGTCGCAGCATAATGAGCAAATATGCATTCTAATTGCGTTCTATGATACCTATTATCGTAACAAATTTTTCGATAATAAATTTACACATTATGGTGTCACAAAAACTGATGTAAAAACAATTATCGCAACACATAGTGTGTCATAATGACGGCTAGCCGTCGGGGTCCTCGATTGGATGTTGTATTTAGGGAACGCAAAATCTTAGATTTTGCTAAATTGGGTCCCATCCCAATTGTTCCCTAAATACAACTGTTATGATATATGGTGCATAAATAAATTCTATTTCTTATTCTTAGATTTTTTGTCATTCGGTGGAATGCACTTACCACTATCTGTATAATCTTGTGTCCAACCTTTCCCACTGTTACAAATTGCATATTGTATGGCTCCAATAGTTAAATCACAGCTCTTATAAGGTGTTTTTATATCTTCAATAAAATACTTCATACGCAAATTATTTTCTTTATTTTTCTCTTGATAAAACCAATACATCTTGTTAAATGTTTTGGAATTCCAAAATGGGAGATACTGTGAATAACTTGAATATGGAATGTTATATCTATATGCACATTGCCCATTGAGTAGACCTTCAACATAACCATAAAAACCCTTTTTATCAAATACTTCTGTCGGTGTGGAATCACCTGCATACTGCTGATCATCATCCACAATCGTATTTTCCATCCACCATTTCTTTGTTGATATGTGATATAAAATATTTAAACCTTTATGATCAGTTTGAAGATTTGTCACTGCGTGACTTGGCGTTAAACTTCTGTTGTGATTAATATATTCATTGCATTGAACTATTTGATTTGATAGTCCTTGTATATTCTCGTGTTCCCAAAATATTAATATGTTTTTACCTTGAAAAATCGGATTTGTATATATTGATATTGCCGTTGTAGCATCATAAGGTTGTGTAACATTTGAACCAGAAAATATATACACAGGAATATTCAATAGCCACGCACTCATAAAAGCAGTTTGCTGTGGCCGCATCGATATATCTCCAAATGATTCAGTAAGATCCATTTCTGGATTACATGTAACAATCGCAAATATTGGGTAGCCATTATTCGCTAATTGATTTATTAAATCTGGTAGCTCAACTGAACGTTGTATTCCATTACTGTTTATCGTGTAATATGTAGCTTTGCTACTATCCGAATTCTTCTCCGCGTGTCTTGATATAAAAATATTTGCTGGCCCTCGATAACCTACATCCTCTTTCAAACACGGCGTACATAGGTCATTTATATTATTTTGGATATACTTTGGTGTAGACGTATTTTGATAAGAACTATAAATGCTGCAGAGAAGCCACGTAGTTAAACTTCTCGGCGGAAAAATATAAACTAAAAATATAATAATTATCAATATAACTATAATAAAATAGCGTGGCGATAAATTCGTCATATATATATATTATTTATTTTCTTATTTTTTTTGACTTTTTCTCATTTAAAACGCCAATTATTTTATTAAAAATTCTGCATTTTAAATATCCAAAGGTGTAAAAATATTTCTCTTAATATTTACTTCACAACTTAGAAGACAGTTCGACAATCATTCCGCACGGTGACTCATCTTTAATAATCATTTGTTTCATTATGATTCCCTTTATATCAAATGCACTATTTGCATTCTTACTTTTCATCGTTAAATTGGTAAAAGGTACTTTCGCTTTTATATACTGCCTGAACTTGTCTACCGTTATCTCCATTTCCTTTATCAAGGTCTTGTTCGACTGTTTAAACCTTGTCCATAAATCAGTAGATAAAACCGTCACATTCTCATCGGTTGTCTCAATATTGCTATCCCACCATTCATCAAAGAGAGAAAAGTTCGATGCTACTATGTTCGACGTCTCTGTTTCTATAATTTCTCTCAATTGTTCATCCATCAATTGAATTATATTTTTGGCAGCATTCATATTCGTATTTAATTCGCGAACCGACTTACGTATCTCTTTTATTTTATCTATCAACTTGAACTGTTTATTCTTCAACTCTGTCAACTCAGATACATCCATATTTGCATTCTCTATCAATTTATACAATTCTTTACTTGTAAACCATACAATCCTTAAAATCTTCCGCGGGTCGTCATAACTACTCAAGTTGTTGATATACACTATACACTGCGTCGTATTTATCCATTCATACATTATTGGACTTTTATCCCATTTGTCAATTGATGTGTTGAGAGAAACCAACCAAGCAAAATGAATGTGCTCATTCTTTATTAAATCATTTTTTATCTTCTCTCGCTGATCTATCGGCACCTTCTTTTTATAATTTTTCGCATCAACCAATATGTCAAACTCTTCAAAATGCATATGAAAATCTCCCATACCCGCCTGGGTGTGTTTATCAACAATATCAAAACCCTTGAAATCTATAAATGTTTCGGCATAATCCTTGAAACTCGCCTCTCCTTCTGAACCTTTCGCTGAATTACTTTTGCTATTACTTGTTAATTGCATTATGCTCTCTTGCAGCTTCATTGTTGCTTCTCTATTCATCTGATTTTGTTTATCTTTCTCTTGCAACAACAATTCACATCTTTCTCTCTCTTTTGATACACACCTTTGTAATTTTTCATCATTTCCTAACTCATAAATTGATATTTGATGTCTCATTGCATCTATTTGTTTTTTCAATTGGTCTACTTGCCCCTCATATATATTTGCTATTTTCACCTCCATTTTTTTCATCATCTCTCTCTCCAACAATAAATCCAACTCCAACTTTTTCACTTCTTCCATTGTTTCCGATTTTATTTTATTGTATATCTCAACCTGTGATAAAGCAGCCACTGTTTTTCTCCCCTCAAATATACAACTGCTCCCAATTTTCAACATCAAAATGTTCTCTTCAGGAGAAAACCCTGTTATAATTTCCGGAATTATCTCACCTTCCGGCACTGTTACCAAAACCGTATTTACCATTTGTATAATAATTTGTTTTTATATTTATGTTCTTTACAAAAATATAAATCTCACGACACACGCAAATTTCACCTTCTTCTATGTCTCTTCGTCTTTCTATGTTTCCGAGACTTTTTCAAAGACTTACGTCCAGATTTCTTGCCCTTACGCGACTTCTTGGGCTTTCTCCCGTGTCCAGTTCCATCACTACCATAGTCGGACCCATAAGTTGTGGCAGACGACTCCGTACGTATGATATTGATTACCTCAGTAATAAACGACTTCAACTCGGTAATATTCGCAAAACGATATTCGTTATCCTCTGGTTCCTTTATTTCATTTATTTCACCTCGATAGTTATTGTTTAAACTGTTGAACACTAAGACAAATCCATTTCCACTTTTTGTAATAGTAAATCTCCCTAAAAGACCTGTATGCCCGTATCTTATTTCTGCACGCAATTCCTCATCATTGTCATTTGCGAATTCCGATAAAATATGGTCACTCTCATAAAGTGTCAACCGCGTGTACCCGCTCATTTAATATATAAAAATAAAATAAAAATTGTTTTCGTTGGTTTTATCTTACCACAATTAACCAACAATATATAATATGATGTCTCTTGAAGAACACACCACACCACACACATATTGTGTTAAACGAATCCAGCGTCTTTTGCGTATTCACTTTATCCAGACCGACATTTACATTTATATACTAAAAATGTACGATGATTGATTATACGGTTATTCGCTGCGACGATCCTTGATATCATAGATGTAATATAAAATAAATGGTATAAAAATATTTCTGAATATAATTTATGTGTATTTTTCATATTACTTGGGGAAAAAAAGAGACGACAGAAAAAGAGGATAAAAATGAGGAATCCGACATTTATAGAGAATTGAACCACGTTTATTTTCATTCTGAAGTAAACCAAAAGTCAATCAATACGTTACTTTGCAAATTGAGAGAAGCCGAAGATTATTGCAACACAACAAAACATAAATTGGATATTCCTGTTATTCCGATTTTTCTTCATATAAACTCCACTGGCGGAGACGTTACCCCTTCTTTTATTGCCGTCGACTTTATCCGCTCTTGTAAAACACCAATCCATTCTATTGTCGAGGGTGAATGTGCTTCGGCTGCTTCTTATATGAGCATAGTATGCGAAAAACGATATATAACTCCGTCGTCTTATATGATGATACATCAAATATCGTGCTGCACAGAATTTGATAAATTAGGTGTTATTAGCGACACTTATCATTATTTTACTAGTATCGACAGAAAAATAAAAAATATATATTTAAAGCATACTCGACTAACTCCTGAAAAATTAGAACATTTGTGGAAACTCGACAAATGGTTAAATGCCAAAAAATGTATCAAATATGGGTTTGTCGACGAGAAAAAGAAGTAACTATTCATTTTACAAAAATAAAATAAAAATTGATATGCTTTATTTTATTTGAAGACGATTATACAACAAGTGCCAAGAAAATGCGAACCACGATTCTCTCGATATTACTCATTATGATCCTATTTATTCAAACGAATGCAAGATGCAGCTCTTCTTGTCGTCGACGCCGCAGAGCATTCGCTGCCGCTGAAAAGATCCGAAAAGAAGCCGCAAGAATCGCTGATGTTACTTGCTACCACGACAATGATTTCGAATTAGTAGCCGTTGCACCCTATTCTAAATATCACTTTATGCCTCGTTGTAAAATGTCTCTACCCAGAATAGACAATTCGAGAGAAATATTCTTCCGCTTCATGATATCATTACTAGGTTGGATATTTTTACTCACCATCATTCTCAATATTTAATGCCTTCTGTTATGCCGCTTCGTTTTTCGAAGCTTTTTCAATTTCTTGGACTGCCGTGATATCCGATGTCTTCTCGATTTATTCGACGCCAACATCATTTCAGGAAAACTCACCTCGCCGTCGAAAATGACCTTACCATTTGCTCTTCCCCTTGCGGTGCCTTTCGCATCACCTTTGCCTTCACGCTTCCACTCACCTTCAAATACTGTCCCATCTGCAAAGGTCATTTTACCTGAGGTCTCCACACCTTCTTCAAAATCACCATTATATCTGGCCCCATCCAAATAACTCATAATACCGGAAGTTTTACCTGGTTTTCCTTTTATTAAATGCCCAGGTTTCCCATTTACCAAATTCCCATTATACAGACCAACATCTGGATCAAACATTTGAAAGGACCCTGTTAATTTTTTTTTATCAGCATATCTGTTCGCTTCATATACTACACCTTTGTCCTTCCAAACAGAATCAGCTATGAAGGAATCCTTTCTATCAACAAATTTGGTCGAATATTCCACCCACCAAATGTTAAAGGTTTTTTCCTTGCCAGGACAAGCAAAATAATCTGGTTCTCGTATCACTTCGCGTCCCTTATCTCCCCATTCTTCTCCCCACGAGTTGAGAATGGTTATTGTATTGTTTTCTCTACCCTTCCCATCAGTGCAATCAACTATAGTAGCCACGTGTGAAGAGCCGGTCGCACAAGTGGGGTTATAATCCAAACATAAATATAAGCCCCTGCTTATTAGTTTAGGTAACCACTCTGGTAACTTTTTACTGAAGAAATTGTTTACCTCTTTGGTGCCGAAATAGTTATATGAAAATGTATCAAACTTCAAATGCTTCTCGTCTGCCACGCTCTTGAATTGGGACAATATTTCCTCCGCCTTGACCCGCAAAATCGGTGGACCTTGATAGTATTCATCCAATTTCAAATTTTTTACCCCCGTTACAATTACTTGATCCACTGTTAAAAAACGCCTCTCCAACTCTGCTTGGGTCAAACCTTTCATCGTATCAATATTTGCCGCAGCCGCCGCAGGCGGAGACCATTCAACATCCGACAATATACTAAAAAGAATACTTCGCATTGCGTTAAATGACGCGGCACCTGCACATCCGTGTTTTCTCACCATAACAATCCATAAAAAATAATGCAAAGCGAGTGCATTCAATTGTTTCTCCCTTCCTCGCTCGCTTATTTTACACGACTTTAATAGCCCTTCAATGTAAAGATCGCTCGATTGTGTTTTTATCACTTCAAAATTGAATTTGCACTCCTCTCCCGTATCATCAAATAGCTCAGAACCTGCTTCATTCATCAAAACGGTTTTAATCATTTTAGAAAGTATACGAGATGTCGTAAATGCATAACACGTTCCTGTGAATTGTTGTTGAGCACCAATTGACGATGCCCTTGTTAGCACAGGAGGTGCCGAAGGACCGAAGAAACTATTTGCTATTGACCTAAATATGGACATTCAACTTATATTATAATTATATTTTAATATATATAATGAGTACAAAAACGATAGTTAAAAAAAGAAAACAAAATGATACTGCATTTGTAAAACCCGACGAAAAAATACAAACATATGGTCACCCGGATAAAGTACAATTATCATTAGATTTACCAGGTGATGATAACCTTGACCCGAGATTTTTAGCAGCTCTAAACGTTCATTTATACGGTCAGCAACCTAAAATTTTACCACAAGAAGATGAAACGCCAGGTACATCAGTCAGCTCAGTTGAAACATCATTGTCGGAACTGGAAGCTGAAAATGCTGTTTTTGCTAAAAAAAGTCAACAACGTGCAAGTCTCCCGGTGTCTTTTCATTTAAGCGATCAAGAGTTTACTAATCAATTAACAGCATTGAGATCGAGTCTGAATGAAGTAGAAAGAGATATAAGATTCTACACAAGTGTCGAGGATTTGACTTCTTTGAAAAAACAAAAGCTATATACAAGACAAGATGATGAACAGGTTTATGCAGTCGCAGTTTCTAAAGGGGATATACAAACTGATACCCAAGTAGTCGAACCTGAAAACGTAATAATTCGTTTAGCTTCATACGTACGTAAAACATTATTAAATCTTTATAGTTCTAGCAAAAGTAAAGATGCTTCTTCAACATCTGAACTTGAATTACTTAATGCACTATTGAAGGAACTATCTGAAAACTATGTTGCTATTATAGATTCTCAAGAATCGACTAATGAAACACTTTCACAAAAAAAGGAAAAAATTTTATCAATATTAATCAAAGAAAAGGAAGAAATCGAAGCCTCCATACATTATTATGAAAAATTAATACTTAAAAATGAGAAATTTCACGATTTTAAAAGAGGAGGTTCTAAAAAATCAAGGAAATCAAAGAAGACGAAGAAGACGAAGAAGACGAAGAAGACGAAGAAAACGAATAAATCAAAAAATTCAAATAAATCAAAAAGTCGAAAAGGTAAACTATAATTAATTCAACTCCATCATTTTAATTTAATTTTAATTTATAAAAAAAATTGAAATACTTAGTCCGCTTACTACAGTAGGTACACACAAAAGCCATCCGCATTCTAAAATGACCACTCCTATTGAACAAAACATTCAGCAATTATCCGAATTCATTATTCAATTGACCGAACGCATCGATTCTCTCGAAGATGCAGTTCGGTCTCACATATCGGAGAAAAGACAAGCATCCTGCTTTTATGCTCCGATGAAACCACACTATTTTGTGCCACATAATTTCGATGTCGATAAGCATCCAGAAGTAACATTCGCAATGATTCTCAAGATACTGATGTCAACCTGCGATGGCGAAGAGCTTCAAATCTGCAAGTTCCCTTCATTGGGTAAAATAACTGTTACCGAGAGCAATCACGATTTGAAATTTTGCATCCGAATTTATAGACTATGTGATCGCCAGAGCCGTCTATCTTGGAAAGAAGCCGCCGGCGGGGATAGCTATATGGCAAGTGAATACGACGAATCTTCCTACTTATCGGATGTGGGAGATTCATTTGTAGAAATATATCCGGTTCTGGCATTGGACACCGTTGAAAAAACGGCACGGTTCGCGGGTTGGGTTAACACGATCAAGGTTCATATGGAGGATATTTACGATCACCTTGGCAGGGAAGATTTCACTGAATTCGGACTGACTCCCTGCCATCCGAAATACGCGTCGAGACCGAATTGCCCTTATACTGATGCTGAAAAATAGACATAAATAATGTACATCTATTCCTAAGAAAAAACATAAATAATGTACACCTATTCCTAAGAAAACCCATAAATAATTATAAACTTTTATTTTTAGTGAATCATCATAAATAGTAATAATATTCTATTATTATTATTTTTAATATATATATAATGTCTTATGTCTATCTTCTAATGAGCAGTTCTGGTTCAACGTACGTCGGAGCAACAGTCGACCTTGATCGCCGTCTCAGACAACACAACAAAGAGATAAAAGGCGGTGCACACGCCACTGGTGCAAAAGTATCACGCGGTGAAACGTGGATCCGGGCTTGCCACGTTTCAGGGTTCCCTGACTGGCCTGCAGCCCTCCAATTCGAATGGCGATGGAAACAACTCTCTCGAAAACTATCTCCCACTCTTTTTCCTATCGAGAGAAGAATGTTAGCACTCAAAGAATTACTCGCATTAGAGAGGCCAACAACAAAAGCTATATCTTATAAAGAATGGCCATCGCCGCCGGTTGTTAACATTGAATGCGACGAAGCATCGAAATATTATGAAAAGTAATTCCAATTATTATTTTATTTTTGTTTCAACGCCTTTTTGACTTATTATTACGTCTCTTATGCTTTCTTCTCTTGATTGTCTTTTTCTTTCTACCTAATCCTTGATCTTTTTTATAATAAATAAATTTTCCTTCTGCATCCCAGTAACCTCTTTCGTGTACAACCCTTTTATCTTCTTTTTTATCTTCCTTTTTTTTATCAGATTCATCGTCAAACGGATTCTCAATTGCCATTAAAAAATCCCAATCAATTGATTGTTTTTTACTAGAATTATCATTTGACTTTGAACGCCGTCTGCTAATTTCGTGAACCATATTTTCACCAGTATTTATTCTTACTGTTTTCTTTGCTCTTTTCCCCTCCTTTTTTGGCGATTCCATTTATTTATAAAGAGATTATTTCCTCGATTTCCTCGATTTCCTCGATTTCCTCGATTTCCTCGATTTCCTCGATTTCCTCGATTTCCTCGATTTCTTAGATTTCTTCAACCCCATTGCGGTTCTACTAATCGACAAGTTATCAAAAAACTCTTCCATAAAATCCTTCAATTTATCGCTATTGTTAAACGCAATCATTACAGAATCACTACTATAATTCGGCGAACCCACGATACCACCCTCGTGCATACACCGCTGTATTGTCTCGCCGAGGACCTCTTGGGCCTGAGAAGCATCGTTGCTATCTTCATAAGTAAAAAATACCGAAAACTCTTCATTAGTTCGCGAAATTTTTACAGAAGTAAACGCCCCTGGTAGTTTATAATAAATAATCGACTTTCTACTTCGCAGAAATTCTTGCAACCTAGGTAATGTTAAAACCCGAACCGATGCCATTATATATATTTAAAATATTATTTTTTATTTATAAAAAATTTAAAGAACCTTTATCAATGAAAACCTCATTCGCAACTTTTTTAATAATCTTATTTATTCCATTATGATCATCCGGTGTTATACATGTAAATACTTGCTTTACTATTTCTATGTATTGTTGATGTTTCTTTGTCTCGGTATTCTCCCAGGCAGGATTCTCTTCCTTCCAATCATTCATCTTCAAGAAGTTCTTGTGAGCGATCTGCCCAATTACTTGCCTCACTTTCTCCTTCTTTTCATCCTTATTCCATACATTGCCATCCTTGATATAAAGAGTCTCTCGCTTCTTATCCATACAATGCATCGGTCTATCCGTCTCATTCAGTTCTTTCAAACCCTTAATAAATATATTAGAAATACCCTCTACATATCCAAGTTTACCCACATTCTCTAAATCAGCCGATTCTATCTTGAGAGAATCTACAAAATCCTTCATATTCATCGCATTTTTACAATTCTCGTTCAAAAACACATTCAAATTAAAATGATTATTATTGGTGATCGTTGCATTCGTAGGTACACTCGCTATCTCCATTACCTTATTCATTAAATCATTATTCTGTTTTAGCAAGTGCATTATTAATTCATCTTTTGTCATATTTTTATAGCATTCAGCATCTGGGGATTTTCTAGGGGATTTTTGGGATTTTTCACATTTCCGTTTATGATACCATAAACCGTGTGCCGACTTATACAGTTTGGAACAAAACTCGCAGCATAATGGTTTCATTACCAAATGATTACCATTTATTCTAAAAGCGTGTTTTGCTGTCAGCAAGTGTTTATTGTAGTCTTTTTTGTTATTGGTTGTGTATTGACAAATTTCGCAAAAAAACAGGGGATTTTTTTGGGATATTTTGATAACGGACATTCTATAAGTTAGTAATTGAAAAATCCCTAAATTATTTTCCGCCAAAAAATGAAAAAAAAATATCGTAAGCGGCCAAAATTTTTATTTTCCGTTTTCGCAGCATTATGCTCACAGCTCGTTTTCTGCATCACTTTTTGTCCAAAAGTATTTTAGGTTTTCAAAAAAGGACAAAAAAAATGTCCAAAAACGAAAAACGGAAATACTTTTGTGTAAAAAGCGTTGCATTGCATACATTGGCTGGCTTGGCATCGCTTTATAAGCTTTCATTTTCTTCCTTAGCATATATGCTGTCAGAAAATAATATCCGCGATCGAAAAATGGAATTATGGTGTTAGGGGGTGGGGTGGGAGTTCTTTAAGTTAAAAAATAAACATTCTATTTACAACTTAAACAAGACCAAAAGGGTGTTTATGAATTATTTTACATATATAATCTTCGTTATATGAGAAATTAAATTATAATTATTATTACTATATTATGAATATTCCAATAATAATTATATGTTATAACAATTATAAGTATGTTAAAAATACACTGTCGCAAATTTTTAAAATAAATAAAGAATATTATAAAAATACTATCATTTTAAATAATAACAGCACGTGCTTGAATACAATAGAATTTTTGAAAAGTGTTGATGTTAAAGTTGTAAATAATAATGTTAATATTGGACCTTGGATTTCAAAAGATCATAATTCTCATATATACGATTTTTTACCTAATAAATTTATAATAACCGATCCAGATTTAAAGCTAAATGATAAAATTCCACATAATTTTATTGAAATACTATCATATTTATCAGATAAATATGAGACAAGCAAAATAGGGTTTGCATTGGATATTTCTGATTTTTACAAATTTTATAATGATAATAGTTATATTAGTATTGGATATCAATCGTTTTCAATTTACGAATGGGAAAAACAATTTTGGGAAAATAGAATAGATGATGATGAATATGAGCTATACAATGCTGTTTTAGATACTACATTTGTATTAATCAATAAGAAATATATAAATAAATATTACGATATAAGAATTGCAGGAAATTTTACAGCAAAGCACTTGCCGTGGTATATTGAAAATGAAATATATAATACATATGAAAATTATATAGAAAATAATAAATCAACTCATATTTCAACAATATCAAAAATGGTTAACTCTTATATTGAATATAAATATTTAAAAATTTATAAAAATAATTCATTATTTTTAATTGAAAATAATGAGAGTGATCCAAATTTGTCTTTCTGGAAAAATATTTATAGTTACTGGGAAAACGACACTTTTGAAATATTCGATCAATATTTGTCAAAAGATAAGATTTTTATTGATATTGGTGGATGGATTGGAACAACTGCTATGTATGGGGCTAGAAAATCAAAGCACGTATATTCAATAGAGGCTGATAATAATTCAATTAATGATATGGCGAGTAATTTAAAAATAAATTGTGACAAAAATTATACACTAATCAATAGAGCTATTTTTAATATTGATAACATTAAAATAAAGTTTGGTAAAAATATATATTTAAAAAATTCAAAAATCAACGATTCGACGTCACAAATTTACACCGATGATATAATTACGGATGAGTATTATTTAATAGAAACAATAACAATAAAAAATATAATGGAAAAATATCAAATTAATGTTAATGAAATTGCACTCATTAAAGTAGATATTGAAGGCGGTGAAGAGAATATATTAAATGACTTATTTGAGCTACACACACTATACAATATACCGTTATATGTTAGGTTTCATTATAGTTGGTGGAAAGACAAAAACCTGAATCGTTTCTCTTTCTTGACAGATCATAATAAAAATTTAATAATATCCAATCCATTTATTTCACTCCTTTTTTAAATTTATACTGGTATAATTCCGTATTTATTACACCTTTCAACATTTCAAACGCACAAAATAAAATAATAAAATAATTAAATATTATATAAAATGAATAAATCAAAAAAAAATTATAAAAAAATATTTCAAAAAATAATGAATAAATCAAAAAATTTTAGCAAAAAAATAAATAAAACAACAAAAAATAAATCAAGTTTAAAAAAATGTGAAAAATTTTGTAAAGATGATTACACGATAGAAATGAAAAAAGTATTTAAAAAAAGTGCCAAAAAATATAATATTCCATATGAATCACCTACAAAACAACAAAATGAGTTTGCTTATAACACTTGTAAAAAAACCTTTTGTAATGAAAAATGCGAAGGGTATGATTTTTATGGTGATAAAAAAAAACAATTAGATTTTAAAAAACAAATTATAAATGGTTTCCAAAATTCATATACAAAAAATAAAGTTGAAATGTTGAAAAAAAGAGGTGCAATGTCGGGATGTGTTAATATAGGTGATTATGATATTTTTCATAAATAAACATAGGCATTTTAAATGAAAAAAGGTTTAAAACAGTTTTGAGTAAATAACAATATAAACAAATATTGATTGTTGTTATAAATGAGACTTTTAACATTATTGTCCTTTTTATTTAATGTCTCGAACGCCTTTGTTCATTTTGGATTTATGCATTCAGGAGAAAGAATAGTTGCAGGAGTTAATTTGAATCGCAATTATCGTCTTGATAGAGGGAAACAACAGTATATTAAGAATGACACATTGCCTTCGAATTTGACATCAGGGAATGAAAGGACGTATCCTTTATCTCGAAAATATTACGAGGAGTCATTAAAGAGACTCAATTCGAAGAATATCACGGTACGTGATTCAGAGATGCTTGGTTATAATGCGTATGATGGGGATGATGAAGAGCCAAGAATGTATACATTAGATGAATTGTTTAATAAATCGGATTACAGTGATAGACGAAGGAAGCCAGGTATTCGAATCATTATTAACAAGGGGTCTATTAATAATATGGCTGGTCAATTTTCGGATTTATTCAATCCTCAACAGGATGACGATAGCGATGACCCATTTGGTCGTCGTTTCTCTCAAAACCGTGATAAGAAATCCGAGAATTTTGAGGTGATTACAAAGTCACCGCTTACATTCAATGATATTGGTGGATACGATAAAATCAAATTTGAAATGCGTCAGTGTATTGATATTCTCTCGAATTATACCAAGTATGCAAATTATAATGTTCGTGTGCCGAAGGGGCTTATTCTAGAAGGGCCACCTGGAAATGGCAAAACCTTGTTAGCAAAGGGATTGGCAGGAGAAGCCAAAATTGGGTTTATTGCAGTTAGTGGATCCGAGTTTCAAGAGAAATATGTTGGCGTTGGGTCTTCGCGTGTTCGCGAGCTATTTTCATTGGCAAAGAAGAATGTCCCGTGTGTTGTTTTTATTGATGAAATCGACGCTATTGGTAGAAAAAGGTCGGGAGACGGTGAGACGTCGTCTTCTGAACGTGATAATACGTTGAATGAATTGCTGGTCGCATTGGATGGGTTCAAAAATAGTACGGGTGTCTTTCTAATTGGTGCAACCAATCGTGCCGACTTATTGGATCCGGCATTAATCAGACCTGGACGCATTGATAAGCGTATATTTATTGGTCCACCTGATGCTTCAACAAGAGAAGCGATCATTAATATTCATACAAAGGGCAAACCATATGATAGTACTGTAAATATTAAGGATTTAGTAGATCTAACTTTGGGTCTCTCGGGGGCTCAAATAGAGAACTTGTTAAATGAGGCAATGTTGAATGCTCTTCGATATGACAGAACTGAAATGACATATCAAGACATTGATCAGATTTTAAATCGAATTATGGCAGGTTGGCAGCCAACGGAGCATCAATTCACATCGGACATAATTGACCACATTGCTGTCCACGAAATGGGGCACGCAATTGTCGGACTTTTGTGCAAACATCATTCAAAAATGACTAAAGTAATTATTAATTTGTCGTCACCGAAAAGCCCGGCTTATACTGTCTTTGAGGGTTCTACGGCTACAATTTACACCAAACAAGCGTTATTTGAGCATTTGATGATATTATTGGCAGGTAGAATTGCCGAGGAGGTTTTCTATGATGTTACTGTGACAACAGGTGCGATCAACGATTTCGAGGAAGCGTTTAAGCTGGCGGAGAAGATGATTGTTTATTATGGAATGGGTGAAAAGGTGATATATCCGAGTTCGAGTGAGAAATACAAGGAGAAGATAGATAACGAGGTGGTTCGTTTGATTAATGATGCGTATGGATATGCGGAATTTATAGTTCAGAATGCCAGAGAATTGATATTGGATGGGGCGGATATATTGAAACGGGAAAAATTATTGAAGGCGGAGACATTGATTCAAATGATTGAAGATAAGTATCCGAGTATTATGAATCTAAAAATAAAAAAATAATTTTAGGAATTATATATATGGCAAAAACACGTAGAATGAGATCGAGTCGTGCTAAAACGATGCGATACCACGATATGCAATGTTGTGAGGCAACTATGCACGGATTAAATCATTGGTACAAGTCAAAATTTGAGAAATTAGGATGGATGATTTTAGCCAAGGCGAGGGGACACACTGATAAAATTATTTGCTACAAGACATCTCTAATGCGACTAAAAGAGGCTCTTGAGCACAAAATGACACATATTCACGAGGCGGATCGCAGGGAAGATCTTGAAATTATGTGCCACAATGTGAACATTTTGATTGATCACGTGAATAAGGATTTTGGTGTTTAAGGTTTATATTGATTGTTAAAAATATCAAAATAAACTCTATTTATAGTATAATATAATAATGGATTCAGATGCAGATAAACCTATGGTAACGGGTGAAGAATCAAATGCAGGATCTGATGGAGACGTGCCTATGGACGGTAATGATGGTTCCGTACTTCCAAGTGCCGTACCTCAAAGCACCGCATCTGGAGCCGATTCTATGGAAGTTTCCGGACCTCAAGCTCAAACAGAACAAGGAGTCCCAGAACAAGGAGTCCCAGAACAAGGAGTCCCAGAACAAGAAGCCGAAATAAAAATACCGCCAAGAACGAAAAATATGTTTAATAAAATGCTTTTATTATCGAGCAATGTACTTCCTGAAGAACCTGACCTTTTCCCAACTGGTTTTCCAGATACATTTTGTCCGCTATTAATAATGCAAACTTGGGAACAAAACAAACTTACAGCAGACGATTTTTTAAATGCGGAAACATTAACCACAAAAGCAAAAAGCTATTCTCAAAATATGCTAGTTGATAAAGACCATTTAAATATGTTTATAAAATGTTATCAAGAAGGTTTCGACGATTTTAAAAAATTGGCAACCGATTTTGAAAGCTGTAGTAAATACGACTTGAGATCTTTAAACGAATTTCGTGATTTTCAAGATAATGAAGCAAGAAAACTTGCAATAGCGGAAAAATTTTATAGATATTCAGTTGAAGTTCAACTTTATTCTAGTATGTGTGTGGCGGAAATAGAATTTCTAAACCAAGATAAATCACTGTTTATTAATAATCTTGACGTTATTGCTCATTATCTTCAAAATGATAAATACCAATTTAGATGTGCATTATCGGTAAACCAAGATTCACTTAATGCGGCATTAAAATATATATTCAGTCTAATCAATCAACCACCAATTCCACAACCTCCTTTTCAAAATATAGCCGAATTGATTGAAGTACTTGACCGAGTAAAGGAACTATCAATTGATAATGCTATTAAAAAAAAAAAAATAGATGACGCTATTGAAATTATTTTTGGAACGATTATTGTTACTTTGTATCCTGAACAAATTGAAATAAATCCAATTGATAAGCTGGGTTCTCTTATAACATTTTTAAAAGGAAGCGGTTCAGATTTAAACTTTATTGTTGATCCATCGGAACCATTTGATCCAAATTTCATAAGTACAATACAAATAATTAGATCCGCTGTTTTATTTTTCAATCCTTTGCTTACCGCATATAATAATTCATTTATGCCGTTAGATAGATTGCACGATTCGGATGATCGCGGGGACTTGTCTGTTACATCGCCATATAGAATAGCAGACAGCAGCATTGGTCAGAAAGCTGCTGGTGGGTGGACATTGCTTGATACAATAATAGGTTATGGTTCAAAAAAATTTCTTAAAGATGTTATTATGTTATCAGGTATCAAGCCTTATGGCCAAACTGACGAGATAGCCAAAAAGGTGATAGAAAATTATTGGAATCAAGATAAAATGGATTCAAGACAAGGTCATCGATTATTAGAACCAGCAAACATTACACGACTTGTATGTAATGCAATGCTTCCAGAAGAAATCGTTCTGGATTCAGCCAAACAATTGGTTGATCAACCTAAAAATAGCGTGATAAGCTTTCTACAAAAAAAAACAACTGATGATGACGAAGAATATGATGATATTGTATTAGAAGAAGAAGAAGAAGAAGTACCCGAACAAGACCCTGAAAATTTAATAGATGATTTAACAACAAGAACAGTTCGAAAATTTTATGGTTACGACAAATTTGGAGACTACAATTTAACTATATTAGATTGTGTCGGATTATCTGGCCAAGAAATAGTTACATTAGCTAGCGGAGATGAATTAAAAAAATCGAAACAATTCGGCGTAGATGTAAATGATTTCCTTGATTTAAATGATGATGTTACTGGAGGAGATGCGAATGAAGAAGAGGATGAAGACGGTGAAGAACAGCCAAAACCAGTGGTAAAAAAGTCTGGAAAAAAAGGTAACCCTACCGCTAAACAACACCTTCAACAAACATTACAAAAGTTTGTGGATAGAAGAAACACGTCGATCATTTCCGGATTTATGGATTCTAGTGTGGGTAGAAAGGACGGAGGACTAGAAAAACTATTTAAAATATTACAGCAATTAGATAAAGAAAACGGAACAGATTTTAAAAAATATGGTCTTCCTTACTATACCTTTTTACTACCACACACAGTGTGGAAGCTACCCAATCATCGGGTTCTGCATATTTTACAGAGAGTCATTATTAAAAATGGAAACAAAAGAACAGACACAGAATATCACGTATGCTTTGAAGCGTGGATTACTCCAGAAAATGTACCTCTTGGAATTGCCGAAGAAGTAGCTGGACAACTGTATGCAAGTGAATTTTTATTTAAAAGTGGATATATTAAACTTGAACCATTCGATAAATGTCCGGGATTAGGTGAAACGGTTAGGTATATTTTTACAGAATTAAATCCAGATACGCCGAAACCAGTAACTGAATTATACGCTGAAACGCTATTTCCAGATGATACTGGTTATAAAGGAGGAAATGTTTCGGATCCAAAGTCAAAAACGGTTCAAATTATAAAAACCAGGGACTTTTTAGATAAATTTAAAAATTTGTTTGAGGGAATACTTGGAGAAATTCAAAGATTTATACAACCAATATATGAGAGTACTGGTGAATCATATGATATAGATGATATTGCAGCAGAATTGCTGACGGCATATATATTTAGCATAAAGACAATGGGTGATTTTACTAGATTGGCAGACGCTGCATTTATTAATGAAATAGTTTGGTTTATGTTGGATAAAACGGGGGTTTGTCTTGAAACAACGTGTGACGGTTTTTCCGGAATTAAATCAATGGCGTCTAATAATACACCTGTTTTTTTATGTTCATCAAGGATGTGGGGAAAAAGATCTACAATGTATGTAGGTGATTTTGTTTTGACGGATTCTATATCTGGAGAAAACCAAATGGCTGCTCAAGTTAGAAAGGTGTATAGAACAAAAATAGAAAAATTGTATACAGATTTTAATAGATTAAAGGTTGATTTTACTACTATAAAAAAACGCAGAATTTGTCAAAGACTTACAGATATTTATGATTTTTTGAGACTTTCTTTCAATGATATTGGTGGTGTATTTTTAGATACAGAAATTCCAAGTAAAATAAAAGAAATGAATAACAAATTAATTGCGTATCAAGGCGAATTACAAAGAGCTGTTGATAATCAGGCTACATTGGGTGTCTTCAGTGGTTTAAAAATAAAAATTACAACTGCTGAAAATATTATGTTTAGAATACCATTTTATATTAAAAATGCATTATGTACACTTGGTATATTTTACTTATTATATGAATATGCCATAAACTGGTCTAATTATTGTGCAGGATTTATAGGAATATACGGAAGCACAATTGAACAATTGTATCAAGAAGCCGTGATTGGTGGTGATATTATAGCTATAGATGAAAAGAGAAAACTGGTTGATTACTGTCTCTCGTTTTTACCTTCAACAAGTGATATAGGGCGTGTTGATTTATTTTATCAGGAATTCAAAAAGCTAGTAAATGGAAAAAAAATGAAAGCATCTCGGAATGTAGTAGCTAGTAAATTGGCGGAATTTTCTCTACAAGTGATGTCTTTAAAAATAAGCAAGCAGGATTTAGATGAGAAGAGAGTCAACTCATTTGGTGAGAAATTGAGATTATTGGTTGATCAACCGGCAGACGCATCAATAGTTGATTATTATGCAGTATTGGAGGATTATACTGGTAAAATAAAGAGCTTACAGACAATATTTACGAATGTGATTATTGATTCAAATAAGCAACTGGATGGGTTATTAAATCCTTTGCAAGAACAACAGCAACCTGAAAATGGACAAGTATTCAGTGAATCTTCTAGTATTGCAAAAGCTGTTGCACATGAAATATCAGAAGAGTCGAAAGATGTTGCAGATGAAATATCAGAAGAGTTTTACGAAGGAAAGGCTGTATCCAGCCCTCCTAAAAGTACACTCCAAAGTTCTCCGCAGTCTTCATCTCAAGGCTCAGATTTTTCCTCTATTTATGATGAAAATGAAGATTCACTGGATATAGTTCCTCCTGTCCCACTATCAGATCTTCCAAACATTAATGGAATTATGGTTGATGATGAAATAAATATTAGTATTAGACAGGCATTTGCTGTTTGGTTTGTGAATGGCTCTCTTGAAGTTCCTATTTTAAAAGATCCTGATGCTGAGAAAATAGAAGAATTAGCATCACAAAATGCTTCACTGGTCTCTTCTAGTTCAGCATCTATTCAAGCCGTAAAAGATGCTAATATTTCTGTAGAAACTGTTCTTGTAAACAACAGCGTAAACAAACCGTTATTTGTACGAGTTGCAAATAAGTTAAGGGTTTTTATGAGAGCAACAAAAACGTTTGCTTGTACTATGGCTGCACAACCAATCAATTATTCTGTTTTATCAGGCGGAAGTATACAACGAGGAGGTGACGGCTCAAAAGGATTTATCGATAAATTAAATATGTTAACTGAGGGAATAGAAACACTTGCAAATAGTTTATTAAAGGATATTGACCCGGAATATAAAGAATTATCATATGATGATAGCGAAGAACCATCAAATATTGTTGAATATCTCTTAACTTTGAGAAAAGACACAGATATGGATGTGGATAGTGATAGTGATAATATTCTATTTGAAATTGTAGACAAAACTACACCGACCTATATTATGGATAGTGCAAGCTCTTTTTTAACTTTAAAAGATATGGTTATATTTCAAAATTCAATGAACACTTTATTTACAGATATAAATAGTTTAACAACCTATTTAGATAAGGATGATGTGAAGGAACAAAGAAAAGCTATAAAAGAATTATTAGATAGTGTGAATAAATTTAATGAAGATTTTTACGGTTATCTAACAGAAATTTATGAAAAAGAAGGTGCACCTCTTTTGACAGGTGGTGGTAAAGATGATGCTGTGGAAGATGATGCTATGGAAGTTCATGCTATGGAAGATCGTGCTATGGGAGATCGTGCTATGAAAGACGATGCTATGGAAGACGATGATATGGATCAAAGACAAAGGGATTTATTAGATAAAAACAATTATTTGTCGTTAATGAGTGTGTTTTTTAAATTATTTGATGGAATAACGATTACCATTTTTGATACACTTTATAGTGTAAAAATAAACACTCAAATGGAATCGGTAACTCAAAAACAACCAGTTGAATTGGCAGAGCGAAGAGCTGCTGCCGAAGAAAAAGATGATCCTGAAGAACAAGGACGTGTGATGAGTAATGATGAAATATTATTACAATCATCTCAATTAGAGTTTACTGTTACAGATGTAAACGCTAGGGAGGAGCGGACATTGAATATAAAATTAACACTTCGTTTAAAAATAGATTCATTATTTAATCCTTTAGAATATCAACGGAGCGGTTTCGCTATTATATTTGAAGATTTTTGTCAAGAAGTTAGTCAAGAAATGCTTGGCAATGGTAATGACGAATATATATTAGACTTTGTTTTGAATGGTTCTATGCCGAGCAAAGAAGCCGATTTAGATTCATATAAAAGATATGCTTCATTGGCGTTTTTACAGATGCTTTTTTACGACGAAAAACTAATAAGGGCGATGGCACTATTTCTAAAAAATATGGGTAATGAAACATTAGTTAAATTTTCAGAAATTCCTTTAAAAGATGATATAATTAAACCGACCCTTCAATTCTTATGGAATAATTATTTATCTAGAGATTTCAGAAGACGAATAACTGATCTAACTCGCTTTGCATTAGTAGATGATGTTAATATAATTGATTTATTATCAAATTTTTTAAATGAATATTTGTTAGGTCAAGATGGCTTATTAGTGAAAGAAAATGAAGAGATTGACTCACTATCTTTAATAAAGAAATACGATGAAGATTTATCTATTGTAATGAAACTAAATTCCTATTTTGATGGTTGGCAATTAGCTGTGTACGATATGGTAGGTTTAGTGGAAGAATTTAATGAAACAAAGCAAAGCGTGGAATTGCTCGATGCTGCTGTATCAGAACAACAAAACCAGGCTTTTAAAAAAATAAAAGCAGAATATGAAAGATCGTTAACTAAAAAAGCAGAAATATTGAAGAAACAAGGCGAAAAACTTGAATTATTATTAAAAAAACATAACATTTTACAGGATGAACAAGTTGATGATAATGTTGAATCAACAACAGTGTTAGTATTGAAAATTGGAAATCAAGCACTATATGAAGAACTTCCTAGAATAGAAGAAATTCACGCATCTGTAGAAGAAATTCACGCATCTGTAGAAGAAATTAAAGCGAGTATTAAAAAGATAGATGCAAACGCTGGTTTTTTGAAAGAATCAGAAGAAAAACAACCAGGTGAACGTGAAATAGATAGTGTACAGAGGCTTAGTTTATTATTTGATAGAATAGGTGGTTATTTTTTGGATGTGCATTTAATTGAGAATGACATATTGAAATCCGTTGTTGAACCCATACGTGCATTTGTGAGAGATGTTAGAATATTATTTGACGGCTTTATTGAAGAAGAATACGTCGATAAGTTTAAAGCTCGTGTTGAAGAAAGGTTTGAACATCGAAATTACAGAGCAGCTGTTGATGAATACCTATATGATTCTGGTCTAGTTAAAAATGTGGTTATTCCTGGTAAATTAAGGAAAACAATAGCAGGGTCTTGGATTCAAGGTGACCAACAATCTGAATTAGCGATATTTATTAAAAGAATTCAAGATACGACAATTATAGAGGGTGTTATAGAAGAAGGATATGTAACTCTTGCAACAACGTGGGGCAATTATAGATTACAAACACAGGAAGAGATCGTAGGTATATATTCTGAAGAGGTGGGGAAAAAACGTATTGTGTACAACGTTGCAACATACTTTTTAGATTTATACAACAATAGTGAATTATACAAGAGGAAAATGATAAAAAAAAATGCAAAAGTAAAAGAACCTGAAAAAAGAAAAAGAGTGGAAGAGGAATTACCTAATGGCTCAACGCCTCCTCCAAAGAAAGAAACTGGAAAAGATGGAGAAGTTAAAGAAGTTGAAGGGGAAAATTTACCGGGAATTAAGAGAAAAGCAGAAGAGCTAGATGAATCTGGTAATAATGACTCAACGCTTCCTACAATACCAAAAGAAGCAGAATTAGTATCAGAAAATGTCGAAGCACCTGTTATTGTATCTGGACCTGTTAGTAATGGCGAGTCAACGCCTCCTCCACAAGGAAAATCACCGGAATCAGGATTAGGAGAGGGACAACAACGACCTAAACGACGATTATTTGAAGATGTTGAACAAGAAAATGTGCCTCCTGTATTAAATGGAGAACCAGTATTAAATGGAGAATCAGCTTTAAAAAGACCAGTACCGGAAAGACCAGTACCGGATTTAAATGCATTAAAGTATCAATTAAAAGGATTAAGATCTCCTGCCACAGAAGAATCAGTTTTAAAGAGACAAAGAATAGCGTTTGGTGGCAAGCAAACCCGCAAAAAAATAACTTATTCAAGACCACATAAAACCCGAGGCCGAGGTAAAAGGCCAAAAACGAATAATAACAGCAAAAGGTCCATAAAACCGGAAGCATCTAGAAACAGGAACACCCGCCGTCGCTATCAGAATTAAATGACCTCTTATATGGTGTAGCATCGTCTATAAAAAAAATTGATATGCTTTTTTTTAGACTTACTTATTCACAACAACCTATTAAAATGGCCCTAAAAGCTGTATCAAAGATCACACTATTCAAGCAACTAGCCAATTTCAATGCGGAAAATGGCACAAGTCGCATCGTCAGTGTCGCCGAATTTGTCGGCGAATATGCATCCCTCGTTTCAGGCAACGGTGGTGGTTGGTGCCGCCTAGACGGCGATTTCGGACGCAAATATAATGTATGTATAGCCAAACGCAGTGGCGATCTGAGATTCTCTTGGGATCCTTGCGATGAAGAAAAGACACTAATTAGTAGCGAAATGTTGGCTTATCCGGGGGCCAATTTTAGCAAAGGGAATTCGATTCATTTGATCAAGATTTGTGGTGTCTCGGATCGCAGTTCGGCGAGACCGATTCGACAGGATATTCGCAATGCGTTGAAGGATGGGCCTTGCGTGGCGTGCGGGTCTTGTAGTCAAATTGAGATAGACCATAAGAATGGTTTGTACAATGATTCGCGGGTGCTTTCAGCGGAGACACAATGTGTCGACGATTTTCAGCCTTTGTGTAAACACTGCAATGATCAGAAGAGACAAACGTACAACTGGACGAAGACGACTGGACAACGGTATCCTGCGACAATGATACCGATGATGAGACCATTTGGGATCGATTTTGTTGTAGGGGATGCAACATTTGACCCGTCGGATCCGAATGCAACAGTTGGTTCTTATTGGCACGACCCAGTGTATTTTATGGAAAATCTAGTAAAAAAATGAAAAAATATGGCACAAGGTAAGAATATGGAGTGGAGAATGTATATAATGTATATTTTTGTTTTTTTTGGCATAACGGAACGTCGATTTATTCAAGAGTCGGTATAATCAACTGGGTTCTACAAATAGGACAATTATCACTGTAATCTAAGGAACGATATAAACACGACGCGTGAAAGGTGTGACTGCAACGCGTAATGGTAATATTGTTCAATCCCATAGGGCGGTAACAGATAGTGCATTCTGTTGCGAGTTCATTCATCAGTGTCTCTTGATCCAGAGGATCTCTGGTAGGAAGAGACATAGGATCGATATATTCTACGGGTTGTGCAGGTGCAGGTTCAGGTTCAGGTTCAGGTTCTTCTTCTCCTTGGTCCACAGCGACAGGCAAAATTACTTGATTGTTAATGATATTCTGCAATTCTTCATTCATTGTGTTGAAATACAGCTCCCATTGATCGGTCAATTGCTCAAAAGGAATATTCACCGTGTTTCGCAAACTGTTCAACATATCATCGGTTAAATCTGGATTATCAAAATGGTTTCGAACGATGTCTCTGATTTCATAATACAGACCATCCTCGTCGTTGTTTTGAACGAAATAATAAATATTCATCATCTCATCATTGTTAATAATATACTCTTGCATTGTCGCCATTTTATCGTGTTGTAGATTTTTATTTAAATAAAAAAGGTTTCAATTTTTATTTAAATTATGCGTGTTATAAAAGGTATATCAGTTACATAATAATTTCTTCAAATGTACCCTCTGCATTTTCATCCTTTTTTCCATTTACATCGACAACCCAAAAATATTCTTCGACGTAGTCCTGCGTACCTTGAAATGATTTAAATTTCTTGTATTTAATCCGATACAGTTTGACATTCCCCTTCTCTCGAAGAATCGACTTCAACACATCAATTCCAAGTAATCCTTCATTATTATACGATAATAATAGCCACTTGCATACACTGTTTTTGATTAGTTGTTCAAACACCCGATGGACGTGGACCTTGCTACAAAAGTCGCTCTTATTATAATCCGGGATTAACCCAGTTTTTCCCTTCAATTCTGTATCCCGATATTCAGCAATGTAATTAAGGGGTGAGTAATTTGCGGCATATTGCCGTTGATTATACGGTGGATCTAAATATAAGACATCCCAGCCAGTCGACGACTGTTCTAACACTAATTCTTCGGCTTTTTTGCGGAAAACCTGATTTTGCGTAGACAACAGCTGTCTTGTGTGGATTGGAACTAATAACAGCGGTTTTAATGCGGTTTTCTTGAACGATTTTAGATAGGCTCCATAAACGGAAGCGGTATTGGCAACCTTGTCGATAGACACCAACAAAGAGGCAATAAGGAAATTCGTTTCTGCCTGATCGATATCACCCTTTTCAAACGCGGTTTGAATAAATTGTCGAATTGCATCGGCTTTTTGGGCATTGTCTGAAGTGAAAAACATACGCTCACATTCAGGATTTGGACTGAAATGGCGATAAATGAGACCGGTCTCCAATGGCGACAGTTTATTGCATTCGTCAATCATCGCTGCCATTTTTGTAGAATAGGAGGAATTTAAAAGGGCTGAATTAATAATATAGCTATATAGTTCCAAATCATTTGCAGAGACATTTTTGAATTTGTCGCACATATTAAAACTGACGACACCGGTACCAGCGAATAAATCCATCCACGTTTTATCTCGGGAATCGGGAATATTTTTTGCAATTATTTCATTGATTTTTTCCAACAAAGTATGCTTACAACCTATGTAATTGAGTGTATTCATTATTCTTATTACTGTTGTTAATCATTTATGTATTTATTTATAATCAATTTTATAAATAATTATATAGTGTTTTATTTTGTAATATAAGTTCTATTGCACCGATAACCTATATGTGATAATATTTCTTGTGGATTTGTTTTCGATAATTTTGCTATATCAAAAATAGTTTGGGGACAGTTTTTACCATTGCCAAAAATATATGCCTCATCATTGACTTTATCATTATCATTGGATTCGACGACGATTTGGTCCATACTTATTAATCCTAACACTTTTCTTTTTGTTCCATTAATATACACGTTTAAAGATAATGATGTAATCCTTGGAATGATATCTGCATATCCGCAAGGTAGAATGCAAACCTTCATTTTCCGGGGTGTTATATATTTCCAGTCATAACCAATACCTTTTCCTTTTTCTATTTCTTTTATTTGTATTATATAACTTGTAACGGACATAGTAGGTTTTAAATATTTATTGGGTTTAAAATCGTCTGTTATGCCATATATTCCAGAACCAGGACGTGCTAAGGTGAAATCTGAAACATCATAGTTTATACAACCGCCTGTATTCGCAATATGAACCAACGGTGGTTTTATACCTATTTTTTCCAAATTGTCACGTAATTTTCTAAATTTATTTAGTTGTTCATTTACAATTGGACTATTTTTAATTCCAGAGCAAATTAAATGAGACATCATACCAACTAATTCTATATTAGGACATTCATTTAATATTTTGAACGTGTCAATTGCTTTATCATAAGGTACGCCAGCTCTATTTATTCCAGTATCAACAAAAACGGTAACCTTAATTTTTTTATTTTTTGGTATTAATTGAATAAACTTGGGTATTGTTGTTTCATCAAAAATAGCTATATCAAGATTTAATTTAAATGCAACTGGTAATTCGTCTCCGTCTATATCATATAACCAAGATAATATACGACCGTTGTCGCCATTTGATCTTAATAATATTGCCTCTCCTAATGTGGCAACCCCTATGTATTTTATACCTATGCTTCTTAATATTTTTGCCATTTTTTTTAAACCGTGACCGTAGGCATCCGCTTTTAAAACAGGCATAATATCAGTACCTGATTTTTTTTTTAAATAATTCACGTTATTTTTAACCGCATTTATATCTATTATAGCTTCAATATCCTTATATAAAGAAGGTATATCATTAACTTTAAGATTACACTTACGTGTTTTATTTTTATGTGATTTTATTTTTTTTGTTGTCTTCATAATAAAAATAAATATTTTAATATATTTTATGTTGAATTTAACACCTTAATAAAATTTTTTATCATTTTATATATATGCCAACTGTTAGCAGTATGTCTTCTAATATAAAAGCGTCTTCATCAAATAGTCAAACTGCTCCTGTAATTGCAAATTTCGGTGGGGGATCTTTAAGCAAAAGTGTGCCTTCGGATTCTTCGGCTCCTGTATCTTCAGATGTACAGATAAATGATGGAATCCCTCCAACAACAATCCCCCCAGTACCAGCACCAACACCAATGCCAACACCTATAGTTTCATTGCAATTTTTTGATACTCAATATTATGATAATATTAATCAGAATTTGAGTATTTTAACAAATTCATCGACGAGCAACACGCTGTTAGGGGTTATAGTAAATATATATGGCCCATCTATTATAGTATTTACAGAAACATCAAGTTTGACACAATTCGCAATTAATAGTAGCACAGTTCCCATAAATTACTTTATCATTGGCGGTGGCGGAGGAGGAGGTGCGAGTCAAGGCGTATATGATAATTACAGAGTTGGCGGTGGCGGTGGTTCAGGTGGTTATTACTCTACTGGAAGTATAGCCGAAGGTGCATATTTAAATGATTCTTTACAGATTACGGTTGGTGGAGGTGGAGCAGGTGGATACGGAGGGTCGATCGGAGGTGGAAATAATTATTATGGATATAATGGAGGTTCTTCTAGTATTTATAATATAACCACAAGTACGTATATTGCACAGGCGAGCGGAGGGATTGGTGGTGCAAATGGTGGAGGGAAAGGTTCTGCTGGTGGAGGGAATGGTTCCGATAGTGGTGGTGTTAAACTTGGTACCAGTACCGGTACTGGTGGTGGTGGTGGTAATTACGCCTCGTCAGGGGCTAGCGGGTATAATGGTGGTGCTGGCGGAAGTGGAGGTTCTGTCATCAATTTTACAAGTCTTACTGGTCTTATGTATAGCAGTACTCAAGATTTAATTTTGTATTATGGAGGTGGTGGAGGTGGTGGAGGCGGTGGAGGAAACACATTAACCCAAACAGGAAGTGGAGGTTATGGAGGTTATGCATGTGGGGCTGGGGGAGCTCAGGGTCAGAATTATGGTGCAACTGGATATAATGCTCAAAGTAATATAACTAGCTGGTCAAATGAAATAACACCGGCTGGGACAAATTCTTCAGTTGTTGGTTTAGCTGTCGGTGGTGGAGGCGGCGGTTCAGGTGGGTGTACATCCACCAAAACACAAGGTAATAACGGAGGAACTGCAAGTCAAGGTATAGTAATATTATGGATAAACGGTTAATCAATAAATTATATTTCCTTACTTATTTGATTAAGTAAATATATCGTTCAACCTTCTATATGTATCCTTTTATGAGATCGTGTTTTCCTTCCTCTTTTATTTCTGTAAAACTTTTGTGTTTTTGGACTACTGGTTGTATAGGAGGTAGAGCTTGTGCTAGAACTTGGAGTAAAACTAGAACTTGGAGTAAAACTAGAACTTGGAGTAAAACTAGAAGTAGAATTAGAACTAGTACTAGTTGTATCCTCATCAGAATAACGATCTGGTTGTTGCCTTTTTTGTATAAAACGGTAAATTTTCCCCTGCTGTGCAATTATTTTATCAACAATTTTTTGAAAATAACTACGGAACTCTGATCGTCTTGGCAACAAGTCGTCAATACAAAACCACTCGATCTCGGCTTTTTCGAATATTTTGCTCTTTTCTATAATGCGAGCATCCAAATGGCTCTGAATAAAGCGTTGGTTATTATTGTAATAATGCGGCAATAATTCGTCGTATTTATGATAAAATATATGCATTCTATATTTGCCGTCATTATTAATATTATAAGTCCCGCGTTTCTTCAGCATTTTACTCAAATCTTCGTCACTTCCTAAAAAACCGGTCAACTCCTCACCACCTTCGCGAATCGCCGTCTGCAAATAGCCCTCGTTATTTTCAGTACCTCCTCCAAAATCGGAAAAACCTGGTGTATCCGCATATTTATTCTCTTTTCCAAATAAGAAATATAATTTATTATTGTGGATAGTGGTTGGTAATATTCCAGCTCCCATTTAAATTAGGAAGAGATATTAATCGATATTGGCGAATAAAATATAGAGAAAATATATGAAGAAGACAAAAACCATCAAAAAACAAGGAAAAAAACAGACAAAAAGGGCCAAAAAAACTGCCAAGAAAACAGAAAAGACAAAAAATATAAAAAATAAGACTCCGAAGGATATTTTAAAATTAAGTAAAGAGATCGCAAAAACCCTACCAACCAATAACAAAATCCGTCCTCTAAATGTGGATAATGCCGCATCGTATACTCCAACTATCAACAATGATTTAGTTTCTTTAAAATCGATTCCTCGAGAGAAGTTGACCGATTGCAACAATAAATTAGCTTTTCAACTTAAAGAACCACTAAAAATCTCAGTACCGGGGAATCTATTTGGCAAATTGTGTATTACGTATAACGACCCAAGAGCGAAGCGTTTTCTCTTAAATAATTTATCCGCAAACAAGCATATTGATATTAAAAAAGTGATTCCACCCATACAGATCGAGTCGAATTGCTGGTTTAATACGATGTTTGCGGCTCTTTTTATAAGCGATAAAGGACGAAAGTTTTTCCATTATTTTAGGCAATTGATGATTGAAGGTAAACAGGCGGACGGTTCTCTCATACCACCCGGTTTAAGGAATGCATTCGCATTGTTGAATTTTGCAGTAGAGTCGTCTTTAACAGGTAGTCGCTATGCTTATGAGATGGACACAAATAATATTATTCAGCAAATTTATTCGGCAATACCGGATGAATATCATAGACAGATGCCATATGTAGTGAAAACAGGCGAAGCGAGTAATCCACTTAAATATTATATAAGTATTATTAATTATTTGCACAATAATGCTCTGAAAATTATGTTTATAAATGACGTTAAAAAAAACCCTAGTTGGAAACATAGAGTTAAAAATGAGCTTTTAGGAGGCACAGAAACCCCTCATATTATTGTCTTGGAAATCTTTGATGGTCCAGATGAGACACCTGGATATTCAGGGGAAATTACAAACAAGGAATTGGAGTTTACGCTAGGTGATGCAAAATATCAATTAGACAGTTGTATCGTGAGAGATATCCAACAACAACACTTTTGTGCAACTTTGATGGCGGAAGGAGATGAAATCGCATATGATGGGATGAGTTTTCATAGAATAGTACCGATGAAATGGAGAAAGATGTTGAATACGCGGGACAAATGGCACTTTGAAGGATCGACTAATTATGATAAAACTTTTTTAAAATGGTCTTTTTTACACGGGTACCAAATGCTAATATATTATCGCATTTAATTATATATTATAGTATATGGCTTCGGCTTCAGAATCGGCAAATAATATTGAAACAGATTTATATAAATATGATAATGATAGTAAACCTAAATTTAGAGACCTTATGCAAAATTCAATACAAAATGTTTTGAAAAATCCAATACAAATGGTACCTGAATTAATTTATTCCGGCATTCCACCAAACAATACTCCACTCATTTATAATGGGTCAGAATTAAATAACTATGTTCAATTAAACTTTTCAAATGGTGCTGCTACAGTATCTTATCGTGAAAGATTACCTGAATTGGAGTCTAATTGGATTTCATATTATACAAGTGGTAGGGACAACGATTGTATGATTCACGCTTTATTAGGAAGTATGTCTATTTTTTATAAAAAATTAAATTATCCAAGCCGAGTTTATTTAGCACGCGAATACAGAAAAACTGATTTTAAAAGAATTCAAATTGATTACTGGACTAGTGATAAAGGAATGGAAGTCTCTTTATCTAATGACAAACTTCCCCCGAACACTATTAACTTCCCAGCTGCTTTGCCAGGAGAAGATCCAACAACGGTCGAAGAAAAAAAAAGGGTAAGGGCGGAATATTTAACACAATTAATGGATAGTAGTGAATTCTTACGTCAAGAATTTTTAAAACCATTTTGCATTCACTATAAAGTAAATATATTGTTATACTGTGGTAAAATACGAGATACTACGATCGACAGATGGGAAAGATCGCCTGAAGGTACAATAACATTACCAGATGGCACCGACATACCGAGTGTTATTTATAGTGGTAATGATAATAATGTGTTATCTACTACTTATTGCATAGAAAATAGTGGTGGTGTTCATTTTAGATCTATGTCTAAATTTCCTAGTAATAATAATATTGCAAATCTTGTTGAAGATAATTTTATAGTAGACCCAGCTATTGGAAGAAAAATTATTGAATCAATAGAAGTAAAAATAAGAACTATAATCCCCGAAGTTGGTTCAGACGATTTATCGTGTGAGTTTAACGAACAAGATGAATTTATTGATAATACTGGTTGCAAGTGGACTACTCAAGCTAGAATATGGAGTAGTAATGGGGGTAACGATGGAAATTTGACATGCAATGGTTTAAAAATATCAAGAAAATCAACTGAAGGTCCGTGCACGGGTTTTGAATTTAGTAATGTTCCTATTGATTTTTTTTCAAAAAGAGTAGACAATAGTTTATTTTTTGATTTGGCTGCTTTTTGTAATGCAGTAAAAAATAACCTGCCAATTTCTTCATCGATTTCTTCAGTTAGAGATAATGTAAAAGGAAATAAGTGGATAATTGGTAATACAGTTTATAATGAAATGATGGTTAATGGTTCTAAACGCATAACTGATGTTAAATCGTACGACATAATGAATACAGAAAATTTTGATACCTTGATGGATGTTCCTTTTGCTTTTTTTTCAAATGATGTTTTTAATTTACAACGTTATGCATCAGTGCCTCCTCCTAGGCCTACTCCTACGCCTACGCCTACTCCGCTTCCTCCTGGACAAAAAAGAACACAAGCCACTGAGATAAATAAAGATACGTTCGGAACGTTTACATTCAAAGCATATTCAAGTTACAGCGATTTGGCAAACAAACCTAAATGGACTATAACAGAATTTTTTGAGAATAATAATACGGTTTCTTTAGAAAATAATGTGAAAACGTTTACTTTTCAAGGGCTTCCTGTAACGTATCTTTCTTTATCAAGCATTTCAGGTATGGAAAATATTTTTGATATGTCAAAATTGATTTCAGATATTGAAAATCCAAAGCCGGGACTAAAATTACCATATATGTTATATACCGAAATTGGTAAAGAAAACGAAAAGGACGACCTTGAAAAATATAGACATCAATGGTTAACCAATGGTGATTTGCAACAAAAAAATTTGATAAACATTGGTACCTTTCAAGTATTAAAAAATGTGCCAGCTAAATTCTTTAATTCAAAAATAAAGTTATTTGATAAACAAGCATTTGAAATGCAACAAAAAGGTTCTCTGTCAGATGTTAATTTACCAAGCGGCTACACAAAACAACAACTATTGGGTTTTACGAAAGATTTTCTTGATAGTGTAACTGAAAATTCTGAAAATAATAAACAATTAGATGATTATATCGAGTTATTAGGACGCGATCCTGCAGGAAATTTTAGTAATAAAAAATTTACTCTAATTCGCGTGATTGACGCAATAAATAAAATCTTAAAGGAAAACATTACATTAAAAGATGTTGAAAAACGAACAGAATCCGAGATCAATGATATTTTATTTGAACTAAGATGTAATTTACCTACGAAATCAATAAATAAGGCTGAAAAGGCGGTGATTGCATATAAATGTATGCAAGAGTTTGTTGTTAGTTTACCAAGTGGCTACACAAAACAACAACTATTGGGTTTTACGAAAGATTTTCTTGATAGTGTAACTATCAATCCTGAAAATAATAAACAATTAGAAACTTATATTAAATTGTTAGGAGCCAAACCGAAAGTGTTAGGAGCCACATTGAAAGATAATTTTGAGGATAATATGATTTTGTTTTATAGTATAATTCATAAAATAAATAAACTATTAGCTGAAAACCTAACAGAAGATAAAATTAAAAATAAAGATGAAGATATAATTAAACGATATTTGTATATATTAAAGTGTGATGCTCCCAAAGGTTCAACTAAAGATCAAAAAGCGACGATTGCGTTTAAATGTATGCAAGAGTTTTTAAATAAATCGCCACCACCTGTTCCACCACCTGTTCCCCCTCCTGTTCCACCTCCTGGTCCAAGAAAAATTCCAATAATTCCTCCTGTTCCACCCCCTCCCGCACCTGCTGCTGTTTCACCAATGCCAGATTTTTTTGATGCCACCGGTAATATATTGATAAAATACAACAATATTACAGGTTTTACTGAAACATTGGGTCCAGATCGAATGGATCCAGCACAAGCCATTATTAATCCTTTTTGGAAATATAAAGTAAATGAAATAATATTAAATTTGAAAACAGTAAGAAAAACACGATTAGATGATTATAATAATGCTGATTTCGCAGAGTATCCAGAGTTTGCATCACTACAATTAGATAATACCGGAAGTATTATAATACCAACAATAAATCCAGAAATCGTAAAAGAAAATACACACAATGAATCAGAATATAACCGCGTTCTCGGATTATTGAATGCTCGTATAAAGGCGATTAATCAATTAAATGAAAAAATGAAAGACATTATTAGAACAAATGATGACAGTATAAATACTAATCTAGCTAGAATTATTCTTTTAAATAATAAATTAAACATATTAAATTCAATTGGTAATTATCCGGATAATTCAAATATAGAAAACTATTTTTTAATTGATGACATTTTTGATGATGAAACACTAAACTATATTGTGAATAACATACATGGTCTTAGAGAATATATGGATGATAGACATATATATCCTCTAAATTCGTGTTTCATATCATTAATCGTGTTATCATGTAGAATGACAACAAACCGGGTTTTAAGGCATCTCTATGATGAACTATTTGAGATATTTAACACAACAAATGTGGAAGTTTACGAAGGTGTACCGCGTAGAATCCCCTCTTTTAAAGATAAAATAAAGAATAAATTATCAAATTTTTTTACATACGGTCCAGGTAGAAACATTAAAATAAGTGATTTTATTCCTTTTTTACTGACAGGTGGATACTTGTACGAGTCAACATACAATAAGATAGTAAACAAAATTATGAATTATCGTGAACCTTTAAAGGATAATAGTGGTGATATATTGAATAATGCTACATTGAACGGTACAAGCCTCACGGTTTCTGAATTGGATGATTTGCAAACATCAAAATTAAAGGCAGCACAAAGAGCAAAACAAGAGAAATCTCAATCAAAAAGAGAGCAATTCAAATTATCAAGAGATCTGATACAAAAAAGAATAATAATGTGGATAGGATTGGGAGAATATAATTTGAAATCGACACCATTAGGGTTTATTCTTGACAAATATTCAGAAGAAGAGAAACAGTTAATGATAAAAGAGAATGCAATTTGTAAAGAGATTGCTGAATTAACGGGTAAATTGGGTAAAGATAAACTCCCAAATATGCAATTAACTGGTGAATTTCTTGGTAAAGATATGAGTAATGAAACGGTTACCAATTTGTTAGAAGTGTCTGGGCCGAATATAATTAAAAACATTCAAAAAGAACGTAGAAGATTGTTTTTTCAAGGTCGCGACCCACATATTTTTTCGGGTGGTAAGAGAAGAAGAACCCAGAAGAAAAATGCGAAAAATCGGATGAAAAGGTTTACGCGAAGATCATAAGTAAGTTACAGTTTACAGTTTAGAATAAAGCACCCCAAAGGGGGTGCGGATTCAAATCTTCACTAGTGTAAATCAAAATAAAGACATATTTATATATATTTATAATTATGTCAAAAATAGTAAAGAAGAGAATGTATTATTATAGCTACGAATACGAATATGGCAACGGGTTTTTTCCCTTTTTCTCTAAAAACCCTCTTCCTCAATTTACAGAAATAGAGATTGAATTTGGTTTGATAGTATTCCAAAATGTACTTGTGTGGATACAAAAATCGGGTCATTTGATCAACGGTTTAGATGGGTATAATGGGTCCATATTGCTCAATGATTTGAATGCTGAATTGAATGTGTATGCAGAGAAAATATTGAACAAATTAGACGTTGTTGTCTACCCAAAAAAGGAGAAAACAGAATAAAACTCTTCTTGGGAATCAACTATCTTAATAATACGGAGCATTATCGTCTGGTTTCTCTCGAATACGTCCTTTAAGCATCCTTTTACTGCAGTAATAAAAAGATGCACCCATCAAAATACCAATGATTCCACCCGCGAAAACCTGTGGTACAGTATGATAATTGTTAGCAATTCGCTGATAACACGTGATAAGAGAAACCAGTAAATAAACAAGCCCAACGGTTTTATTTTTCAAAGTTAAAAGGATAAAAATAGTAGAATAGAAAACACCCTGGGCGTGATTAGAAGGCATACCATATCGTTCATTCACGATTCTCTTACCATTTATAATTTCCAAATTGAATAACCGTTTATCTTCTACTGGTCTAGGCTGTTGAATCAATGATTTCAATATAATATTCAATAAAAGGTTAAAAAAAAACCCAACAATATAAACAGCGAGAGAAGTTGATTTATCAAAAAGGAAGTAAATTGATGATATAAATAATATATAAGGCCCTAAATATCCAATACTATGAATCGTTTGTAAAAATAAGCTAGCAATATCCATTCTATACACTAATATTGATATAAATTTTCACTAATTAAGGTAATAGACCAATCAGCTCCATTCATATTAATGGTATTCCCCTTGTCGTCCATTAATTTTACTCGCATTCTCTCGATATTAACAGGACCAAAATATATTCTCTTATTGTCTTGCAACGATCCACCAAATTCAACATAAATGTCGCCTGTACTATACCCTCCGTGCTTAATTGGGATCAATGCAAATGTATCCGAACTTGTCGGTGCCTTTGTTCTAAAATTGGTATTTCTTTCGTTATTTTTGATAATTTCATTAATAGTATAAATCTGGGCTTGAGTCAAAATACGTGGGGCACTGGGTAAGACCTGAGGCACTTGTTTATAATTTAAATTCAGTTTTTCGGCAAAAAGAAGCCCTTGATTGTCGCTATTTAAACCGGGATTTAGTAAAAGTGCTTCTTCTTCCAAAATATTGGCACTTCCAGAGATGCCAAACGTGGTGCACGTATATGGTATGCTTGGATTATAGTATGTCGGCATTTTCAAATCCTTTGACATTTCTGTTATGGTTACCAAACCATTATTAATATGATTTTGATTATAATCGTCGATGACTAGAATAAGATATTTAGGGCCATAGAGATCTAACAAGGCGACCGCATAGTTGCCCAATGGATTTACATTTATAAATGGAGCACGATAACCCATAACCCATCCCAATGTTTGATTGATAGCATTAGTTGTATTACAATAAGATGTGCCACACGTTAACTTGGCAGTTGGGTCGTAAAATAATATTAATGTCGTTTCATCGATAATATAAGTTATACCATTTACAACAAATATACCATCGTATAAGTTCATACTTATTTTTCCATTATTCGAATTATAACTAACCGGATATGTTGATGTAACTGGATTTGGAAATTCAAAATAATTATTACTACTATCATTAATAGTTTGATTGAAATTGCTTTTACCGTTGAATCCCTGATTCAATTGTTGGACGAATTGTGTTGCAGTATAATTACCCGGTTCTATAGAAATTTTTGCATTTATTTCATGGTTGTTCTGAAATACGATCCAAAAACATGTATTACCATATGTTGTATCAATTGTGTACCAAGCATATGGTATTTGAACAGAATAAAGCCTGAGAGAAATGACGTTAGTGAGTGGTTCTGATAAATCAAGGGTATAATCGGTAGACGAATATTCGACTCCACCACTAGATTGTCTGAATTGACTGTCTAGATTGATGAAACGAGTAGTAATATTTTCCAAATTTGGATTGAGTACATCTTGGGAAACAGGAACATTAAAAGTATTATTAACTCCGAGTTGTTGGCGATTCATAGGATCGTGAGGATTATTGAATACCTCAATCTTTTGTTTTCTCTCGGTAATTTTATCTGTTTGTACAGGATTGTTAGGTTGTTTTAATGCCTCGTTTTCATACCAGTTAGTTGTCTGGATTGCGGCTGAAGGCAAATCCGCTGGTACATTTGAATCTTCTATTTCATTGGAATAATTAACTAATTTTTCTTGCACCTCGATAAAAAATTGTTCCATTGTATCGTTTCCTTCACTTTGGAATTGTTGTATATATTCATTAGTTTTTTCAATTATTTGATCGTGATCAAAGTCATCTAAATCTAGAATAATTAATAATTCAGTTACAGTATAATCTTCAACATTAGTATCAATACCTTCCATATTAAATATATATATATATGATTTTCTATATATTTATATTCTTGATAATGTGTAAATACTTAATCTGAAAAGGTTTCTTCATTTTGAATATCATTTGAAAATGCAGTTTTAAAGACAGAAATAAGTTGATTTTTAATTAGTATTTCAGTAAGATTGTAATGTTCGGCAATTCTATGAACAATGTACAATTTTTCGGGTATACGTGTAAATCCGCGACCACGCTTCAAATGTGTCTTTCCTGTGAAAACCATTTGCTCAATAATATTGACAATTTGTGGACATTTCGACATTAATTGTGAACGATCTAATCGATAATTACCCTTGTAAATATACCTATTGTAATTTCCTGATTGATAAAGCCTTAGTTTTTTTCCGTGATAAACCAGATTTCGAATTAATCCTATACCTTCGATTCTATTAATCGTATTGTTCATTTCGATGACAAATACTAAGGAATTTAGAGGTATTTTTTCTGTTATTTGCTTTGATGGGCCGTAAATACAGCCATTAATCTTCAATCTTTCTCTGAATTCACGATTCTCTTCCCACGTTAAATTGTTAAAACGGCTTGTTACAATGCTGCACATATTTGATTAAAACTTAATAAAATGCATTTTATTTTTTCAATTTTTAATATTATTTTAATATAATATAAAATATGAACGAAAATGATTATGGATTTATAATTACAAGACATGTTAATTCTGAAAGAACAAATAGATATTGGAATCGATCTGTTAAATTAATAAAGACGTATTATCCTGAAAAACAGATTGTTATTATAGATGATAATAGTAATCCCCATTTTTTAAAAGCCGAATTTAATTATGCCAACATAATAGTAATTAATTCAGAGTATCCCGGTAGAGGAGAATTGTTACCATATATTTATTTTGCGGCAAATAAATGGTTCGAAAAGGCGGTTATTATTCACGATAGTGTCTTTTTTCACAAAAGGTTTAAATTTGAAAAATTCAAATTACCTGTGTTGCCATTGTGGTATTTTGATAAATATCATAATAAACAACACATTCAGAATAATTTAAGAATTGCAAGTTCATTGAACTACTCGAATTTAATAAAAAAATGTCTAGTTAGCAATAATATGTGGACTGGATGTTTCGGTGTTCAGAGTTTTATTAAACACAGTTTTCTGCTTCATATAATGAATAAGTACAATATTTATAATCTAATACCAGCAGTTAAATGTAGAGAAGATAGATGTTCATTGGAGCGTATTTTTGGTGTCATATTTTATTTAGAATTAAAATTAATGAATCTTTCGGTATTTGGGAAAATGAGACAGTTCGGGTACACATATGAGCAATATATTGAATCACTTAAAAAACCGACTAATTTTAATAATAAAATTATCAAGGTATTCACCGGGAGATAAGTATTTGTATAAAAATAATATGCAGTGAAAAATATTATTTTTATAATATTGGAACAAGGCTATGGTATACCGTGTAAATTATAGTACACTCTTGATTTTATCTTCCAAGCACTGATACCTGGGTTTGTTCATTGATTCTATAAGAATGGACCACGGAGTGCAACTCTGGAAAGCATCCAAGCCCTTTTCGCAAAACAGATTCAATAATGCGGGGCTAAAACCGGACATCATAGACACGTTTTTCTTTGTTGAAAGCGACGGGAACCCACCAGTACTTCGCAAATTCCAGAATAAAATATGCGGTGGTTTAAATGGACTACCGTATAGCCGATTTCCTGCTTCAGCATACATCGATTCGATCGTATCGTACATTGAATCCGTATCCTCTTTTCTAGAACCCCCTGCTTGGTCTATCTGCATATCAGAGAACACGGCCAAAACAAGATTAGATACTTGGTCGGGTGTTAGCTTCTTCTCGATAATTGTATCAAGAATAACACGTAATGCCACGAAAAACCTCGTCGAGAATCCGACTTCACCACGCTGCAGTACTTCAACCATCTCAATAAAATTGTTGCATCCACTCAAATTGTGCCACGTAGGATTCTCGCTGAAAGATAAAACACGCTTTCCCAAGATGGACTTTTCCGCTACGCGAATACCTAATGCAAAGCAGACATTCATTGGGTCACCTTCCATCGATCCGGAAAAATCGCACATCGGAATCATTGCACAAAGAGCACCAGTCTGACTTGCATTATCACGCCATTGTGAATTAAGCAGATCCATTTCGGTTTGCAGATCCGCCGATACGGGATTCTGATAACGCTTTCTATTGATCAAATCAAAGGCTTGGACAGTGAAATGGTCGAGTCCTACCCGCTTGCCCTTGATCTCTAATTCGCCTGCTGCCGCCTGCCGAATACGTGCCTTGAAATTCTCGGCACATTGGATGCGATCCTCCAATTCAGTGCGTTGAGTGCCATCCGATTTCAAGTTCAAAAACGCCTTTTTCTGCTTGGAAATGGTGATGGACGTCGTCTTTGAGTGATCGATCTTCGCCCATTGATTCGCACACTGGTAGATTTGAGTAGTGCCAAGTTCCTTGTTCATACTATTACACAGCTTGCGGAATTCCATCTTGCACTTCTTCTGAGCACGCAACCTGGCATCGGCGGTTTTAGCTGTGGTCAAATAATTAGAAAAATAAGAATAGGCGAGTTGCTCGAAAATCCATCCGAAACGTTTGCACTTTTCTCGTGCGGTCCACTTGGTAGCCAATGATTTCCCAGAATTGTCACCCTTTGTCGAGTCCTTATAAATCTGCGTGTTGATCAATTGAAACGCAAACTGCATTAGTGGATGCTCGGCACTGACACCCTTTGTTTTACAGTAATTGCAGAAATACTTGATATCCTTCCACGACCCATACGGGTGATCGTTATTATCAAAGGTCACGAATTTTTCTAAAGCGTACTCGGCCAATTTTGGATAAAATTCATACCAAACAAGTACCTGCATATACGAGTGAGAATATTCACCCTTTCCCTCCACAATATCACGGGTGTGTCCGATCATTTTATATGCTGTAATTAGAAGCTCTTGATATTCTGCTGCCGATATAGTGTCTGTCTTGAGACCCCCTTGTAGATCGCGAAGAATCTCTCTCAGAACCGACGCAAGAGTTTCAACCCCATCCGCCGTAGTACGTGTTGTCTGAAAACTGAATTGAAGAATTCGCTCACGTACACTATTGGACCAGGCATATTCGACGTGACCTTTCTCGCCAATTTGTTTATTAGTCATATTATCAAGAGCGTTAACAAGTGCTGCCATAGTTACAATGATATATTAGGGTTTGTTTAAGTCATTTTATAACATTTTTTATTGTCTTATTATGTGAGCTTAAAGGTTTCATATATACCCGCTTAGTCTTAGGTTTATCAGATGCATTATTTGAAACATATTTTTCATTTTCGTAAAAAATAATAATCAAGTTGTTTAAATCGTGAAACATTGATATTGTTTTCTCCCAAATAATGTCATCTATATATTTTATCACGGATAAATAAGGAGATATATCGTGATCATTTAATAGAAACTTTCTAACATGCAGCGGCTCTAAATTAAAATTATATTTTAGCATCGTCATAATTGTAAACTTCTTACCCCCTCTATCGTTATTTTTTTTAAGTAATCCAATAATTTCCTCTTTTGAAATTTGATTTTTTGTTTTCATAAAAAGTTTCTCCTCTTTTATATTATCTATTTCGTTTAATTTATTAACATATATGATGGTAATATTGACGCAATTTATATCATCAGTGTAAAAGCTTTCGTAATCTTTATCGACCTTTTCGAATTCGTCGATCCAATCAGTATCTATATTTGACATTTCTTCATTTTCAGAATCATAATTAATCATTATATTAATATCCTATTTTTGAATATATAATCAAACTAATATTCGCAATAAGAATCGTACTCGTCATCAGAATCGTAGTCTTCATCAGAGTTCAATTCGTACCACTTATCATATTCTTCTTTTCCATATAAATTGATATAGTATTCCTTATATCTTTCGATGTTTTCTGTATCAATATTTATGGGTTGCAAACGGTTCATTTCATTCATATCCATATTTTCTACAGTGCTTTTGTCATATTCATATATAATCTTTTTATCAAAATCTCTGCTTATTTTTATCCAACCAGGGTTGAGCTTTCCACGTGATCCAGAATCTGAATGAATAACACTTGGCTTTTTGACAACATCGATAAAATATGTAAATTGTTGCATAGTTGCCTCTTTTTTCTCAATATTCGATTCTAACAAGGGGAAATTAGTATCGTCCATTGTCAATGACTCCTCTGATTTTTTTGTTTTATTTTCGTTATTCTTGTCTATGAAAAAATTTCTAGTATGAGGCACTGAATCATATCTAGTGCTGCTTCTTCTGTTAGAAAAAGTAGTATTTTTCTGATTAGGATTTTCTACCATTATAAACCTCTCATTTACGTCTTCACTCTTGAATGCATTTTTCTTCATTGATTACCTATTAATTATCTTCTTTATTATATATTATAATTACCTTTAAATAATTATAATACTATCCCATAATTACAACTTAAAAGAAATATGTGTTGTATATTTGTCTCCTAACAGCCAACTTACATTTTTAATCCTAACTACAAATATTTAATGCACACGGACAAACCTTATATATATTTACGGGAGACAGCAATCACAAAATGTTTAACATTTCTATTTTTGTATAATATCGATTACTTATGATCGTTATTATATGCGTTAGGTGGGTAAAAAATATAAAGAAAATGTTTATTTATATATAATGAATCAAAATAGGGACAATTTTTTTCAATTTATATTAAATACTTTAATATATAACCAGGATGAATTAAATTTTGATAATTATTTTTATGATTATCCGACCAATAGTAATCAATCAATGGTGAATCAAACATTATATGAAAGGAATCCTATAAGACGCGTTGTTACTGATGAAGAGATCGAAAAATTATCAGCATCAGTTATAAAATATAAAGATGCTATTGATAAGGAGAAAAACATGACTTGTTTAATAACCCACGAAGATTTCGTTGATACGGATGACATAATTCAATTACCGTGTTTGCATTGTTTTACATCTGAAAGTATATTGCATTGGCTGAGAGAAGAATGTTGTCAGTGTCCAGTTTGTAGATATGAATTTGAATCAAAGGAAAAAAATGTGGGTCCATCTATTTCTCAAGATGCCAGTGCCAGTGCCACAGCATATTCAAATGAATATTATAATGCTCCAATTAACGATGCTTTAACTTCTTATTATGCGAATTATTTTTCTGATCCTTTTTACACAAATCCTTTTTATGTTAATTTAATAAGTAATGACATCTATTTTATTAATAATAATGCGGATTTAAACACAAGTGCAACGGTAGACACAAGTGCAACGGTAGACACAAGTGCAACGGTAGACACAAGTGCAACGGTAGACACATCATCAAATGAAATCTAAATATCATCAATATCGACCAATTCTTCTTCGTCGTCCTCTGCAACCATTTTAACTTTCTCTTGCCCCGAGGTTTCCATTAAAGCCTCATATTCTTCTTGATAGTCATTATTTGTAAATTCGATGCCCGAGTCATCGTAGTCGTTATTTTTCACCATTTCTTGTTCAATAAAACTCCAATTCAAGCCGCGGATTTTTTTTAGCTCTTGTTTATCATTATCATTATAAACTTCTAGCAAATCGCACTTTTTCATTTCCTTTTCTGAACCACCTTCTACTGACCACTCGCGAACGCCTACAAGCACCCAAGTTCCAGGAACGAGCATATTGCTTCGTTTTCCTCTCCCTCCTCTGAATTTTCCCCGAATCACACACATTCTTTCCAAACCATCGACGCATTTAACCATACAATTTATACCACCAAGAAGTTTCGATATACTAGCATATATTTCCATATCGTCGAGTGATACGCGGGTCTTCCTCGAATTTGATTCATTAGTAAATTTGCGGGCCATAGATTTGTGGCCACTACCTCCTTTTACGTTTTTAACCATCCTTTGATATGTTATGATAATTATAACAGTTATTATTTATATCAATTTTTTTATTTTATACCTTTATAAATTGTAAAATAACAGTTTAGGAGGTTCCTCAATACGAGAAAAGATTATTCCAAGAGAGCAAATACAAATCTTTTCTTTATACAATATATAATGGGAGAGTCGTGGATACAATTAGTGCAACGCGTTTATAAAGAAGGCAAGGCAAAGAATAATTCGTATCAATACAAGCAAGCAATGGTTGATGCTAAGAAAATGTACAAGCATCACAGAAAAACAGAGGAAACCTCGTCATCATCATCATCATCATCTTCTTCAATGTCTTATCCATCAAAAAAATCTAGAAAATCAAGGCGTCAACACAAAACAAAGAGACATCATAAACATCATAAACATCATAATGGAACTATGAAGCGTCATCATAAGAAACACTAAATAAATCTACTATTTTACACTATTTGTGTTGAAGTGTAGAGAAACAAATAATGCAAGTATTATAATATAAATAGTTTAAATTAATATTATATTATGGAAGCGATTTATGCTATTGATTCTAATAATGGACTCTCTAAAAAGGGTACAATTCCTTGGAAATCTAAAAAAGATATATTATTTTTTATGAATAAAACTGAAAATAATATTGTTATAATGGGGAAAACAACCTTTTTTTCCATACCAAAAGAGCATCGACCCCTAAAAAATAGATTGAATATTGTTTTAACGAGTGATATGCATTTAAATACTACAAATAAAGATTCAAATGTATTATTTACTAAGAACATTAATATTCACCAAGTTATCTTACAAAATAGAAATGAATATTGCGAAAAATATCCATTTTTACATAAAGATTTCAGAATTATGTTTATTGGTGGTAAAACAATATACGAACAATTTATTCCATTATGCGATAAAATTTGGGTAACTCAAATTAAACGTGATTATGATTGCGATTTGTTTATAAATTATGATTATTCAAAAAATTTTTCAGAAGAACTTTACGACGAAGACGATGAACTCAGAATAGTTGAATATAATCGTATTTAGAATTTGTTTATGTCACTTGTTCAAATCTGAGAGAAAAGGGCTGTCCATTCCTCTTCATTGATAGACATAACCATTGTATCAAATTCATCCGACGTATTAACCGCCGTTTCTCGTTTTAAGTGATTTCCCGAAATATTATTCAAGAGAAGACGAGAAAAATCACTGGTAAACGTGTGAGGATATACATTATCATCGAGAGAAGAAACGAAATGCAAAAAAATTATACTTAGACTATAATTGTTCCAAGTATGACTCGTGGAAAGCAGGTCATTTATTATCATTGTTCTTGGTTTGTTTATTAAACGCCGTTGAGAGAAAAGAGCGGCGTCTTTAAACTTGCCTGTAATATATTTACCAAAACCACTTAAAGAAAGCCCATTGTACCAGTGATCGACGACGGTTTCTATATTTGTAAAAGATAGACTATCATAACCGCGTTCAATGATGTAAGATAACAAATGAAATTCTAGCGGTAAATGGAATCGTCTTGGATCATAAATGGAAAAATAGATACTTTTTCTCTCGAAGTCTGCATCATCCAATAGAAAACAAAGATGAAAATTTGTTAATACGGGCAAATTATTCTTTCTAAACAGGATTGATTGAGGGACTATGTTTAAATGCACGATTTTCTTTTCGTCTAATATTTTTACTATATTTATTAGATCCTTGAAACTATGTATTATTTTTGATACATATTTTTTTTTATTCCATAATTTATCTTTTTTTTCAGAGAGAAAATCCGAAAAACTGTCTATATTCTCTCGGCTATCATATTGAAACAGTAAATAGTGTTTTGAATTATCAATCGATTCGCATTTTTCGAAACATTCGTCGTCAATTTCTGCAATTTTGAAATCACGATATTTAATAATTGTATCAAAATGAATAAAATAACGAGGTATTTCTTTAAGTATATCACTTATTTGTATTTCATTTTTTGTGAGAAGTGACGATTCTTTTACTATATGTCGCATTTTTTTCACCTTTTTATGTTCTACAGAATGTTCAAAAAAAAAAGAATGTGTATGTGCCATTGCCATTCCGTGCATTTTAAATATAATATAGTATATTATTCAATTCTATTTTTAGGTATTTATCTTATTTATTTCGTAAATTATGTAATTCGCGAACAATAGAATACCTGTTTTTGTACGTTTTTTTGACCTTGTCCTTGATCAGAACCACATCGTTTATCTGATAATTCACGACAAGTCGTGTGATTTCTTCTCTCAACAATTCTACATTCATTCTACAAAAATCGTCGAAACCGTCCGAGGGTTTAAATGCAACCGTCTTGTCATTTAGACTATTCGTAATATGACGATCCATTGATTCCAATAGATCCCGATGGACACTCATATACTGGCGTCTGTTCTTTGGCTCGGGTCTAACTGCGTCCTTCTTTCTAAAATAATAACGAGCACTTTTAAACATCTTATCTAAAATATCGCCTTCATAATTCAATACGGTTAGCCGCTTGATTTCATCGTCAAGCAACAATTTATTGTCATCTACCCAAGATTTCCACGCGTCCTTGAAGACCTTTCGATCATCGTATTGATGAATTTTCGAAAACTTGTACAACTCGTCCATAAATTCTTTCGTGAATTTATATCTGTAGATTGCCAGATCAATGGCCGTTGTAGCAATTTCGGAATTCATTGTTATTTCGGTTTCTGTATTAGAAGTTGCCATTTATATTGTATAACTTATTTTATACTACGATAAAGCACTTCAATTTTTTTTAGTATTCAATTATAATATACCTGAATTTTACATATAAATTAAAAATTGATTTAATAATATTGATATTAATTAGTATTATTAAATAATGGCGGATACAACAATCAATGTATCGTTAGATTGGTCATCTTTGTCTGTACCTGTTACAGAAAATATTATAAATTATCCACCAGAAATTCAACAATCGATTTTCAACTACTTGTCTCAATTAGATGGTATTCAACAAAAAGCATATTTAATAGCAAAAGACCACCTTGGAAGTTCGTTTCATATTCTTCGAAGCACCGGATATATAGAATGGTCAAAAAAATAAATTAGTATTTTCTGGGTCTTTTATGTTTTGTTCTTCTTATTTTACATTTGTTGGTATTAAAAAACATTTTTTTTGATTTATCACATCTTTTTAATGTGGACAATGTTCTTTTTGCTCTTTTACCACCTAGTTGTGGCACTTGCAGTTGTGGCCCTTGCAGTTGTGGCACTTGCAGTTGTGGCCCTTGCAGTTGTGGCATTTTTTTTGGTACAACAGCGTGAATTCTTGATCTAACCTCCTTTTTAAACTGTTCTATCATTTCCATATTAGTTGCGTAAAAGTTTTTTGCGGCTAATGCATATTCGCCAACAAAGGGTGCCAAGGAAGCCACAACTATACCAAGATTTACCTTATTTTTGTACGCTACAGATATAATCATTTCCTTTACGATGGATGGATTCAAACCGCGAAAGTCTTTTATATCATTATCTGTAAACCCAAGTCTTTTTAATAATGCGTTAACATTTATATATGGACCAATCGCTGAAGCTAATGCATCATTCAAACTCGACACACTACTCGATAAATATGATAACACGCCGCTACCCTTTTCTTTTATTGATGGAACTACAATTGATGGAACTACAGCATTTTGCATTGTTTGTGAAACTTTGGATGCTTGGTTTGTGGCACCTTTTAATGCATCAGATGCTTTGTTTGATGCATCGGATGCTTGGTTTGTTTCTGATTTAATTGATTGTGTGGTGGATGTCTGCATCTATTATAATAACTTCAGCTTTTATTTTCACCCATCATTTTCTTAAATTCGGCAAAAGTTAGTTTGTAATTCTTATCAACCACTGTACGTTCAACCTTCTTCAAAAATGAGAAATTCGTCATTCTTCCCTGATACGAGTAGCGGTTCGCTCTTTCTTTCAAAATAATATCATCATCTTCTTTCACATTAATTGCACTATTTTTTGGCATACCTATTGATTTTTTAGGATCTGATATCACAGATTTAATATTGTTATTATCTCTATTGTAACTCTTCATCTTAGCAAAAACACTTTTCTTAGGGACGTCATCCTTCTTTTCTTCACTATTATATTCTCTAGTTGCCTCTTCATGTAATTCTTCCTTCTTACGTTTATCTTCTTGTATTTTTGCCTTTGCCGTTTCAATTTCTTCATACATATCTACAAAAATTCGCCTACAATCGTTCATTATTGTATATTTTCTTCCAACAACTTCCAAGAATCGATACGGTATAATATGGTCAGCATAGTACTCAAATGTATCACGATTATTATTCCAAAACATTATAACATTACCCTGTGGCGTATTTTCCATAACAAAACTGTCCTTCAAGCTCTGTAATTTATCATCCGTTAATTCCTTATCTTCAACTGATTTCAGTCTTTCAAGATATTTTTCTTCAAATTTTACTGGTTCTCGAGTCTCCTTTTGTTCGTCGGTTGTAACTTCGACGATTTTCTCTGAAATAAAAAATGCCTTTAAATGTTTCCATAAAAGTAAACTCATACAACTCTTTTCTCCTGAAAAAATAAAATATAAGAACATAGAAAATAACACAAAATTAGGTGCAGTTACAATATTCATCAATTATAATAAATAATATATCTAAAATATGTTTAAATAGTTTTACACAGTGATCAATTACATTCAATCTCTTTCTTTCGCAATTGAAATAATTCTGCGATTTCATTTGATAAATCAGCACATTTTATCAAATCATACGTCTTTCTAGGATTATTCGGATGAAGTCTGACCAAATACAAATCTGTCACCTTTTTGCCATATTTCTCTTCCAAAATGGCTTTGTATGTATTCAACTGCAGAGAATAATGCCAAAAATTCGTATTCGGTAAATGATTCACACACTCTGTAATAGCAGACTCCTTGAATCCATTCACCTTGGTTATTTCCTTTGATCTTTTCCAATCATAAATGGCGAGAGAACCATCTGGGTTCTCGTATACCATATCAATTGAACCGGCTAATTTCAAATCATCGTGAAAGATCATCCATTCTGTTCTATACGGCTTTAAATCGGGAAAATCTCTCACAAATTTCAAAAAGAATCCCCATTCATCCGATGTATTCGGTGGCAGAATACCTTGTTTAATCTCATCTTCGTAGATTTCGACAAGTTCAAAGTGTGTATAATAATAAGGCTTATCATCTTGATCGACTAGATCCTGATTCATAAAACATTCAATGTCGAAATGAAGGTCTGTGCCTGCACCACTAACGGCAGCTCCATTGTCGACCCATTGTTTCTTTATTTGTTCGGCTGCGAGCCCCCAATATTTGTTATCGGGATTCCAGTTTTTACCCTTCATCATTTTTTTGATAATTTTATCGGCATCAAAATGCGGGAAATGACTGTGATTCCAAGTGGTAACACTTGTGTATTTTGAAAGGGGGTCCGACAAAATAGTATATTTGTGAGTAGGTTCATCGAAAACGAGTTGCTTATCTCGATGGTGTAAATTTCTAGTCGAGAGAATTTGATGTAAAACGGATTGTGACATTATTAAATAAGTTGAATTATTTAAATCAAATTATTTATATTCAATTTTTATTATTATGTCGGTACATTCCACCAAATAATTGCAATACCTTGAATCCTATATGGAGTAGCATTATTTCAAATTAATATGGCATTTAAACATTGACAAGGTCTGGCCATTATTAATATTTATAATGATATTAATTTATCATTTTTTCTAATGTTTCAACTCGTTTCTTTAAATCCTTTATTTCTTTTGTTAAAATAGCAATTAATCCTTGATAATTTAATGATTGATAATCATTACCATCCTTTTCTCCCGTTACTAAATGAGGATATAATTCTTGAACTTCGTGTGCTATAAAACCTGTATCATTTTTTCCTGATAATCTATTTTTATAGATAACGGGATTTAAATTATCGACCAAAAAGGATTCATCAAGGAACTTGACATCTTCTTTAACACGATAATCTGATATTGTTGTGAAAGAAGATGCTGTTACAGCACCTCCTATAATCGTAGTTAGAGTACCGGTTGAAATTGGATATAATGTCGTATTTATAATTATTATTACAACACCCGAAGCACCTTTATTTCCTGGAATACTACTATCTCCATAAAAGGATGCACCCCCTCCCCCACCACCATATGTAGTTAAATTACTATTTGAAGCATTACTTCCGCCTGGACCCCCACCAGGATATGCACCACCTTGTGTACCCAATACATAATTTCCACCCCCACCACCTCCATTACCTAAATAATATGTAACACCATTTTCAGCCGTAAACCCATTATAACTAGATGCACCACCGTGACCACCGTTATTATTAGTTCCCGTACCTCCTGTTCCACCACCGTTTCCACCAATTGCGTTTAATCCACCAAAACCACCATTTGCAGTAATGCCATTAAAACTACTTGATGTTCCACTGTCACCAGTAGCACCACTAACAGTAGAACCTTCACCACCAGCACCAACAGTAATGCTATAAGTATTTGTAGAAACTTGTATAGAATATAATGTATTTGAAGAAATATAACCACCTCCACCTCCTCCACCACCCATACCTCTATTACAAGCACCTCCGCCTCCGCCACCAACTATAATATAATTGATATTTATTGAAGAAAAACTACCTGACATAAACGTAATTGTACCTGACTGAGTAAAAGTATACGTCCGGTATGAATTAGAATTATATACATTATTTTGCATATATGGACTACCCCCGGTAGATATTTCGATTCCGCTTGCTCCAACTGTTAATTGATCATTTACATATAAATTATTAATGCTATTAAATGAAAAATCCCCATCTACGGTAAGATTCCCGGTTACAGTTACATTCTTATTAAAACTAGCATCCCCAACCACTTGTAATGCAGAATCTAGTTTGGTTGTACCTGTAACTTCCAAATTTGAGTTAAAAGAAGCATCTCCAATCACTAATAATGTAGAATCTAGGGTTGTTGTACCCGTAACCTCCAAATCTGTATATGATATTGTTCCATTTACATTAAGATTCCCGCCTAGTGATAGATTACTATTC
>Ga0114959_10000261_pt1 | contig 50185 bp, 77 predicted proteins | sample C_130625_EF_Meta_FD_87317 | JGI IMG/M metagenome (GOLD analysis project Ga0114959, IMG submission 87317) | Freshwater microbial communities from Lake Croche, Canada to study carbon cycling - C_130625_EF_MetaG | ecosystem: Environmental > Aquatic > Freshwater > Lake | place: Lake Croche, Canada...
GAACTACACCAAAGCATTCAGTATTTGGAATCCCAGTGAACACAACTGTCAGAACATTGACACCAAAGAAGCCGGTGCTTATGCGGCGGCTGAAGTGTTTACCAAATATGGTTTCACAGCCTATGCTGGTAGCCGTTTAGACTAATGAAATTCTTTAAAGAAACTACACAAGACTGGGCACAACCTACGCCCAGTCATGTTTATTTGCTAACCACAGATAAAAGTAAGATGTACGGTTACATTAAAGAAGGTACTGAAGATGTTACTGTGTTTAAGAAGCCGTACACGTTTGATGCTCGTCGTAGAACTTTCCGTGAAGTTAAGGAATTAGGCGAGTTAAGTTTGGATGATGTTCGAACCGAAACTTGGGAATTTACAGGCAGTAAAGGCGACAAATATATTGTTGAAAAAATAGATAATATGTTAAAATGTAGTTGTCCGGGATTCACATATCGCGGTGACTGTAAACACGTTAAGGAGATTTCATAATGGGTACTCGTTCAACTATTGCTATCAAACACGGTGAGCGTATCAAGGCAGTTTATTGCCATTGGGACGGTTACGTCGAAGGTGTCGGTGCTACACTACACGAACATTATCAAGCCAGTCCTAAAGCCAACAATCTAATCGCGCTTGGTAACATTAGTAGTCTACAAGCCGAGATCGGTGAGCAACATGCCTTCAGCAAGTTTGACACACCGGGAATTGAGATGCGAGTACACAACGAAGATTGGTGTACTTTTTACGGTCGCGATCGCGGCGAGCAAGGACAAGAGTTCAAGAGCTTTGGTAGCGAAGCAGAGTGGATGGACTACTATGATGGTTCGGGTGCCGAGTATTACTATGTAATGGATAACGGTGTGTGGTATGTAAGTGCTTACCGCGAAGCGTTTCGACCACTACACGAAGCTGTTAAGGAGACTGCAAATGCCTAATTGGTGTGGTAATACTGTAATTTTGCGTCACGAAGATCCCACAATGATCAAACGAGCAGAAGATGCTTTTGCTCGAGGCGAGTTCCTTAATGAGTTTGTTCCTGTACCAGAAGATCTCAAGATTGTTGCTGGTAGTGTTGGCGACCCAGACGAGCAGGCCAAACTTGAAGCACAGACCAAAGCCAATGTTGAACGTCACGGCTACGGTAACTGGTACGACTGGTGCGTAAATGAATGGGGTACTAAATGGGACGTGGGCGACAGTCAGGGTATTAACGATGTACAATCCAACGAACTTGTGTTATACTTTGATAGTGCGTGGGCTCCTCCTATTAGGGCTTACGAAAAACTAGAGGACCTAGGATTTTATGTCTACGCAACCTATTACGAATCTGGTTGTGCGTTCTGCGGTATTTACGACGAACACGGTGACGAAGGATACGACTTGTCAGGAATGGACAGTCAGGACGTGCGAGATGCTATCCCGTCGGAACTCGATGAAGCATACAGTATCAGTGAAATGCTGGAAGAGTACGAAGCAGAAAACACAGACGAAGTTACTACCTGGTACAAAGAAGGTGTAGAAGCCACAGGGCTTACACCGCACGAAATTAAGGAAAAGAAATAATGTTAAAACCCTGGGAAGTTATTGCCGATCTAGAAGTAGATAATTCTAGACTAGTTAAAGAAGAAATTGTAGCACGTGAAGCTCAAGCAGAAAACACTGAGTTTTTCCGTGGCTGTCGTGCCGCACTAGATTCTATGATTACCTATGGCGTTAAACAAGTTGAAGAAAAGTCGGGTGATGGCAAAGGTATTAGCTCAGACAGCTTTTGGAAAATAGCACAACAATTAGCCGAGCGTACACTTACAGGTGATGCGGCCCGTACTGCCATAAACTTTTTGCGTATGAACGCCAAGGAACAAGAATGGAATCAATGGTACCGACGTATTCTTATTAAGGATCTGCGTTGCGGTGTTAGCGAAAAAACAATTAATAAAATGGTGGAGAAAACCAATGTTGATTATGCTATTCCTGTTTTTAGTTGTCAGCTTGCTCACGATAGTGCTAATCATGAGAGCAAGGTTGCGGGCCAAAAACTCATCGAAGTTAAACTGGATGGAGTGCGGGTCATTACTATTGTATATCCTAGCGGGCACGTTGATCAGTATAGCCGCAACGGGAAAGAGCTTGTAAACTTTGAACATATCAAACGGCAAATTAGTAAACATGCAAAACTGTTTAAGACAGCAGTTGTACTAGACGGCGAAGTTATGAGTAGTTCATTTCAGGACTTGATGAAACAAGTACATCGCAAGAGTGATGTGGTTGCCAATGATGCGGTGTTAAACTTGTTCGACATTATGAGTTTGGATGAGTTTAAAGCAGGCAAGGGCGCATTTACACAGACAGATCGTAGCGCATTACTAAGCAATTGGTACGAGCCTATCCGAGACCATATGCCCAATGTAACTGTGGTTGGACAGGAATTGGTGGATCTTGACTCAAGTGTGGGACAAGAGCGTTTTAGCGAAATTAACCGTCAGGCTGTGGCAGGTGGCTACGAAGGTATTATGATCAAAGATCCTGATGCTGTTTACGAATGTAAACGTAGTGTTGCTTGGCTTAAACTTAAACCTTTTATTGAGGTAACTCTGGAGGTAGTCAATGTTGAAGAAGGTACAGGAAAAAATTCGGGACGTCTTGGAGCACTGGTATTGGAAGGTGTCGATGACGGAAAGGCCATTGGGGTCAATTGTGGTAGTGGTCTTAGCGACGCTGATAGAGATAGGATTTGGGCTGACAGTTCTAGTGTTATTGGCCAACTTGTTGAGGTACGTGCTGACGCCGTAACGCAAAATCAGGATGGCACTTACAGTTTGCGCTTTCCACGTTTCAAAGGATTCCGTGGATTTGAACCGGGAGAAAAATTATGATTAAGGACTTGATACATTATTTGTTTTGTGTTACAATAGCAGTAGCTTTATATTTTCATTTGGCGACAAGTACTGTGGCAGAGGTAATTTAAATGACTGAAGAAACAAAAACAAACTGGACTGTAACAGTTGAAGAAGATCCCGAAACTGGAGATCTAATGCTTCCGTTACCACAGGACCTGCTCGACATCAAAGGATGGAAAGAAGGTGATACCCTGACATGGAAAGACGAAGGCAATGGTTCCTGGTCCTTGACAAAAAAAGACTAGGATATATGTCAACACTATGCTATACTACTATAAACTAGGAGATAGCGTTGACTGAAAACGATATTAAAACTATAATATATGGTGGTATTAAAGAACTAACCCAAAATAGCAAGTACTACTATTCCGGGTACCGTAGCCATTTTACCGAAGAAGGTAAAAAAGTTCTAATAGAAATGATAGACCTGTATGCTGTAGAGATTGAAAGAGCAATCTCAAAGGCCGATGAAGAACGCAGTAAAGCAATGGTAATTAACGCACTTAAAGAGGAAAAATAAAATGACCTGTCGTGGATATGATGTTAAAGCAGTTAAAATTGGTAAGCCAGTTAAAACCCTGGCCGCTACGATTTTGGATAACCACCAGCGTCGTGCTTTTATCAAGAGCTATGCTCGTGTTGAAGAAGCCAATTCTAGAATGAAGTCTAGTCGAGGCAAAGGCAAATCTGACTAATGGGCCAGGTATTTCAACAATCTAAACAGTACCTAGATCAAATTGATCCTGGCGATTTTGTTGAAATAGGCACTAGCCGCGGAGGAGACGATGGCAGTACTCAGGTTATTGCCAGTTGGGCTCGTGGCCGTGGCAATGCTATGTACACCGTTGATGTTGATCCTACTAACTGTGAATATGTACGTGAAAAGAATATACCCGGATTAGAGATTATCAACACAACCGGAGAAGAGTATTTCTACAAGCGTATATACGGCTTACGCCCAATCAGTTACTTGTACTTGGATAACTTTGATTGGGATTGGCACCCAGAAAAGACAGAAGCATTTGTAGTAGAGCAACAAGAACGCTATAAGTCATTTGGTCTAGACATGACCAATGTTAATAGCCAAAGTGCTCATTTACATCAGATGATCATGGCATTACCGCATATGGCCGAATGCTGTTTGGTAGTATGCGATGATACCTGGTATAACAAGTGGTGGGGACACTACAGTGGTAAGTCGGGCGCAGTTGTGCCCTACTTGGTTGGTAAAGGGTTTCAAGTTCTTTATACCGAAGAACAACCTGTATACGGAACTATTTTAGGAAGAGGTATAATATGAGCGACACAGAACTATTGTTTGAATTAATGGATGTTGATAGCAGAAATCGTTACTTGCGTGAATTGTTAGGTAATAGCGATTGCGAAATTACATTTACTAAAGTAGACGGAAGTGTGCGATCTATGCCTTGTACCTTGCGTACCGAAGCTATGCCTTTACGTGAAGCCAACGAGCATCATCAAACTCGTTTATATAAACCAGAAATACTGAGTGTGTGGTGCTTGGATAAAAGCGAATGGCGCAGTTTCCGTGTTGCTAACGTAACCGAAATTAAGGTCTTAAATGGAACGCAGTCTCTATGATGATATGCTTGCGGCCGAATGGTTTCAAGCCAAGGTAAAAGGCAGTAAGGCCTACAGCCAAAACCTCTATGCGGCCATGTGCAACATGCAATGGCAAGTCAATGAAGTGGTCCCAATCCTTAAAGATGAATTCTGGTCTTGTACCTGGCGTGCCTCTGGCGGCATTGTTGCGGAGTTTCGCAAAGAAGGTGACTATATGGATTGGTACTGCTCGGGTATGGGCGGAGTTGTTGCGTTTGAAGGCGATGATGAAGAAGAACTTGGCCTAGACATGGTCAAGCGAGGTTATGTAGGCGAAGGTGTAGTAACTGAAGAAATCAGAAATGATCTGTTTCGGTTGGGCTGGAGCCCAGTTCCATATGACGACGATGGCGTATAAATGGAATGGTAAAATTAGTCGTTGCTTTTTGTAAGGAAAGTTTGTTATACTAGCGGCAGATGTTAATAAACATCAACTATATAGGAGAAATAAAAAATGTTTAATCTTAAAACTAAAACTGGTAAGGCTTTCAAAGTGTTGGTTCTCGATGGTGAGTCACTAACTGCTTCTGAAGCAAAGAAACGCTTTGGCATTGGCAATTTGTCTGCTGAAGTTTCACGTATCCGCCAAGGCGGTTTTGCTATCCACGCAAACGGCCGTAAAGCTGGCAACGGTGTTCATGTTACTGAGTATGTACATGGCAAACCAAGCCGCAAAGTTATTGCCGCTGGTTACAAAGCATTGGCACAAGGTTTAGTTTAATCTAAACTGTTCCCCAAAAAGGTGCCTTAGGGCGCCTTTTTTCTTGGCTGTAGTAAATATGTAATATATGCCAAGAAAAGTGTTTAATTTAGAACGCGATCTAAGGGGAACGGATTGGATCATTACCAAAATCCGGGACAAAGAGATTTACGCTCAAAATTTATACGCCGCATTGTGTAACAATCAATATCAACCCAAAGATGTTTGGGGTATACTTAAAAACATACATTGGGAATGTGACTGGAAATATTCAGCCAACTTGATTGCCGAAATACGTCAAAGTGAAGATTATTTGACGTGGTATTGCTCAGGAACCGGTTTCGTAGGCACCGATTTTACAGGGTTTGTTGAAGAAAGCTATGTTACACAAGAAGTCGAAAATGACTTTGAACAAATTGGATGGTTACTTTTAACTAGACGTTTTGTTGACTTACCCAATTAAATCCTGTATACTCGCGCAGTGGACAATAAATAATTATAACTACATATAACTCAATTTATTGAGTCGTAAATATTTTGTCGCTCAAATATCTGTATTAAGTAATAGTACAGTTTTCAAGAAGATTGAATCTTAATTAAAAAAGGAAAATTAAACAATGAAGAAGTTATTATTAGCTGTCGGCTTGACCACGGCACTCGGTTTAGCGCAAGCTCAATCAAACGTCAATGTCTATGGTATTATGGACATTGGTGTAGTTAACGCAACAAACGTTGGCTCAGCAGGTCAAAACGCGACCCAAGTCCTCAGTTCACCAATGTGGACCAGCCGTATTGGTTTCACTGGTACAGAAGATTTAGGTGGCGGTACAAAAGCTGGATTCAAAATTGAATCACAGATCAATCCAGCCGATGGTAGCCAAGGTGCTAGTTCAAGTTCGGGTACAGCAAACAACGTGTTCAGCCGCGGAGCTAACGTTTACTTAGATAACAACAGCTTAGGTCGTGTTACACTAGGTCGTCAAGACAACTTGGCATTTGAATCGTTTTCAGCAGGTGATGTTAACGCAGGTCGTAACTTTGGTGGTTCTTTGAACTACTGGAACGATGGTTCTACCTTTGGTGGTACCAGCACAGCAAAAACTGGTCTTGCTACCATGACTGGCACAACATTCCTGAGCAATGCTGTTCGTCTAGACACTCCAGTAATCGCAGGCTTCAAAGGTTCTGTACAATACACAACCGGTGGTGTAGCTGACAATACAACATGGGGTGCGTTGGACGCAAGTAGCCGTCGTTTGTATGCGCTGGCTTATACCAATGGCGCATTCAATGGTTCTGCTAGTTATCAGACATCCAATAGTGCCGCTGGGTTGGCAACTGCCGAAACAACAACTGTTGGTGGTAACTACACATTTGACAAGTTTAAAGTGGCCGCTGGTTGGGCAAACTTCCAGAACCCAAATGGTGCCAATGCTGCCAACACAGACTTTGATCTACGTCAAGTTAGTGTCAAGTACAATGCCACTTCAAGAATTGATGTAACTGCTGGTTACTACAATCTTAAAGACAACATCAGTTCTGCCAACGGTTCACAAACTTGGAGCCTGGTAGGTGACTACAACTTCAGCAAGCGTACTACTGCTTACATTGGTGTAGCCTCAACAGCCAACAAAGGCACAAGTGGATTTGCTCCATACGGTGGTGGCGGTGCAAACTATGGTTCACTATACGGAACAGCAACATATCCGAGCGTAGTAGCTTCTACAGGTACTACTCAAAACGCTTATGTGGTTGGTATGACACATCGCTTCTAATTAGTTGACAAACTAACGCAAAGAGCCTATACTTAACCGTATAGGCTTTTTCTTGGCCAGAAAGAACACAATGTCTTATTACCCAACAAGTAAACAAGTAACACAAATATATACCCTGAACGCAAATACCGTACCAAATGGTGGTTATACCTTGACTGGAAACACCAATACAAATTATAGTAATATAACCACGGCCAGTGGCTCATATTTAACAGTAGGTGGTGGTGGCGTCGGTTCATTGTGGACTAACACTACTGCCACTACCAGCCCAAACATGACAGTAGGTAAAGTTAAAATAACCGAAACAGATATTGAGATAGATGGAATGAGTCTCAGAGACATACTAAAGTCCCTACAAGATCGCCTTGCTATACTTGTTCCGGATCCAGAAAAACTCAAAGAGTTTGAAGCACTCAAACAAGCATACGATCATTATAAGATACTAGAAGCTCTGTGCTGTCCTACCAAAAACGCCAACAACAAATAACAAATAATGTATAATAAGGCATGAATTCTATTACCTTAGATTGTAAAAACAAAAACATGGACGACGTTATATCCTGGTGTATTAAAAATTACCAAGATGGCTTTGATTATCGTAGCCAATTTCCTAGTTATCGTTGGACATTTACATTTAATACTCCCGAAGAATTAACTCTATTTCAATTGAGGTGGCAATGACGGTAACAATTAGAGTTCCTTGGGAAGACCCCTATGATAAAGAGTTTATGTGGAATGAATTATTAGCATGGACAGTAGAAACATTTGGCTTGCCCGGAGACAGGATGAGATTTCACCCCACAGCAGAGCTCATGGATTTTGTATTTGACAATGAGCAAGATGCTCTTATATTTCAGCTAAAAACTGGCGGGCATCGTCTTTACGATTATGATCACGCAGTTGAATTTGTAGGCGGACTTATTAACAGATGAACAGTAGAGGAACCTTAGTAAAAGAAATAAGGATGGGAGATGTAGAGGATCCATACTTGTATGCGGCTTTTCCGCTACACGAGTGGGAACAGACAGAAGAATATAAATGGCTCAGGAGCCAAATGACAGAAGATGATGAATTAGTATTCTTTTGCGATACACACGACTACGGATTCATGATAAGAGTATATGCTCCTTTAAAAGGAAAAGCATTGACCTTTTACAAATTGAAGTACGAAGGGGTAAACGAAAATGCACGTTTGGAATGAAGACGAATTTGATCAGTTTAGGCCACCAGCAGATGTTTTAAAAAAATGCCAGCAAGTATTAATTGGCGATCCTGTTGTTCCTCCCTGGAAAATGAAGAAATGGTGTTGGGAACACGAACTGAGCTTTGTTTGGTTTGAGGAAGTTGATACTAGCGATGTTAGCCCAATGTTTGATACCGTGGCGGCATTCTACTTTATTGAAGCAAAAGACGCTGTTACTTTTACATTGAAATTCAAATGATACATATTAGACTTGATCGTGGATACTATCATTTACACAACGCAATAGGAGATTGGTGTAGAGATCAGTTTGGCAATGTTGATCCGTTTGCTGAAGATAGGGTTAATCGTTGGCACAGGGATATGATGTTTGGTTACCAAGATTATTATTTCAAGCATAAAAAAGATGCTACATTTTTTACTTTGAAGTGGATATCAAAGTGAGAAAAGTAATACAATGGCCGCCTCCGCGCTGGCATCAAGTTGTTGTGCCTTGGTCAATTATGACCAACGATAAAGCACGTAATCCAAACACAATTTTAGATTGGGTTGATCAACAGCCAGGCGGCAACTATCATTTACACGGCTGGAAAGCAACCGAAGGATTTGCTTTTAGGTTTGAACGCAAAGAAGATGCGTTGGTATTTAAATTGAAGTGGATATGATAGAAACCAGGCTAGACGGAATCAATGCTGGTCGTGTTGTGGAAATAGTACACGAACTACGAGCCGCAGGCTTGTTACAAGGCACAGATTTTGACTTTGCTTATAGACCCGGTGGCTACACCGACAGCGGCAGTTGGACTCACCCGTATACCATGTTTAAGTTTTACACAGAAGAAAATGCCACGATGTTCAGTTTAAAATATCTATGATTAACTACTATTACGAAATACAAGACGGAGTAACATTGTTTGGTCAACAAATCAAATATCTGGCAATGTATAACTATCACCCTGGACAGCCCGGTTTCCCTCACAGCACACACGACGAAGCTATAAAATATAGTCAACGAGTGTGGCTAGAAAATGCCAATGGCGTTAGTTTGGTCAAAGGCCCAATGGGCGAATTGGTACAAGAACGTGTGGATGAATACGAATTGGTTTGGCTTAAACTGTTGTGTAAAGATATAGAAAGTATTTAATTGCCAAATCAGTGCTAGATAAGGTAGACGAAATAATCGAATAATAGTATAATAAGTACATTAGAAGGAATAGTATTCAATGAAAATTTACATCAGCAATTACCGCGATCATTGGCTTAGCCCGTATACAATCCTAAAGAAAGTCTGTTTCTGGGAAAAAGACGAGGATGTGTTTTACGATCACAACGATACCGGCACAGGCCCGTATGTTAAATGGGTCAACCGTTTAGATCCTATTTGCGGCGCACTACATAAGTTCTTAGATGTTGTACATCCAAAGATCGATTACGTTAAAATTGATCGCTGGGATACCTGGGGTATGGATACCACACTGGCGCAGATTATTTTGCCAATGCTTAAACAGTTAAACGCAACTAAGCACGGTGCTCCACAGGTTGATGATAAAGATGTTCCGGCACATCTACGTAGTACAGCGGCACCAGCTAAAGAAAACGACTGGGACACCGACGATAATCATTTTAAGCGTTGGGACTGGATTATGGAAGAACTTATCTGGACGTTTGAGCAGTTACATCCAGACAACGACTGGCAGGCTCAGTATCATACCGGCAATGTTGAATTTAAATCAGAGCCTTGCGAGTGGGATGAAAACGGCAAGGCTACACTATTTGAAATGAAACGTGGACCCAACGACACTAGCAAGTGGGACAAAAAAGGACACATGAAACATCAGGCCCGTATTACAAACGGCTTAAAACTCTTCGGAAAATATTATCAAGGACTGTGGGACTAAATGCGTATTAACTTAATGAGTGATCTCCATTTGGAGTTTGCTGATCTTACATTACCCGGCGGCGACGTACTAATTCTATCCGGCGACGTTTGCGAAGCTAAGAATATTAAAAAAGCCATGTATAACAAAGACATGGTCATGCTAGAACACGAATCAACAGATCGTAGACCCGATCGTTTTTTCCGTTTCCTTGAAGAAGAATGTAGCAAGTACCAAGAAGTCATTTATGTAATGGGTAACCACGAACACTATGGTTTCCAGTACCAAAAGACGCGGGCGCATATTGCCGAGCAGTTGCCCGACAATATCCATCTATTAGAAAATGCCACTCATTCCATTGAGGATATTGTGTTTGTGGGTGCTACCCTGTGGACAGACATGAACAAAGGTGATGCTCTTACACGCTACCATCTAAGCCAGTCAATGAATGACTACCGTCAAGTTACTATGTTTAACGAAGTTAAGAATGTGTATCACAGGCTTACTCCAGAAAAAACAGAAACCGATCATCACAAGAGCAAACGTTTCATTAAGGAAACAGTTGAAGCCAATCCTACGAGTAAGTTTGTGGTTGTAACACATCATAGCCCTAGTAAGTTGAGTATTAAACCAAAGTATCAAGGCGATCATTTGATGAATGGTGGCTACAGCAGTGACCTAAGTGAATTTATCTTGGACCACCCACAGATTCGCGTATGGACACATGGACACACACACGACTTCTTTGACTACACGGTTGGTGAAACACGCATACTATGTAACCCACGTGGTTATAAATATTATGAAGACCGTGCCGAGGAATTTGACCCTAAATTTGGATTTGATGTATGATAGAATTTTTAAATGAATTTGTTGTGTTTATGCTACAGGTTTTTTTGTGGTATGTTGTATTTTGTTTTGTCAGAGCAATTATCGAAACCTGGATTACCGTCAGAGTGATAACGCATAACCGAGAACACATACGCGAACAACTTGATAAAGTAATACACGCTGTCAAGATTGAAAAAGTGGGAGATATGCTTTATTGGTACGACCAAGACAGCAATGAATTTCTGGCACAAGGAAAGACTCGCGAAGAAATTATTTCTGTGCTAAAATATAGGTTCAATAATCACATTTTTATTCTAGATGACGAAAGCATTTTACAAGGTCCCGAATTTCGTCTATCATCCACCATCAACGCAACCGAAATTAATATCAAATAATTATGACTATGCATCTTGAAGGCCCGTGGTTGTCAACCACAGGCAAAAAGAAGGGTAAGAAGAAGTGGGCCAGTGCCGAAGCTAAACATAAATATATGTTACAGCAAGAGTCCTGGAATAATCTACTCAAGTCCCATAATGTTCCAAAAAACACGCCAAAAGTTACTGCTAAAAATACTGTAGGTAATTTAGCAGATACGTATAAGTTTACAACACCACCTGGTAGAGAAGTAGTAAAAATTAACAGTCGTGATACCGGATGGGTTCCCTGCGTTAAACCAGCTGATAAAGTATATACTGGCACTATGGTCAAGGGAATCGGTACAATGCACAAATCTAATGCTGTTCCGATCTTCTCAAATGAAGAGGCAGTAGAGATAAGTAAAATGCGTAGATAATGAAAGGACGCAAATTGAACTATTTAGAAAGCTGGGATGGCTAAAGACGATATTATCAAAATGTCGGGCACAGTAGACGAAGTGTTGCCCAACGCAATGTTTAGAATTACATTAGAAAATCGGCATAAAATAATTGCCACGATTGGTGGAAGATTGCGTCAAAATAATATACGCATATTAATGGGCGATCTAGTAGACGTAGAAATGAGCCCATACGATTTAAACCGCGGTCGCGTAGTATATCGTAACAAATAAGGAACTATAATGTCAACGGAATTGACGCACAAACCATTTAAGGTGGTAATTGTCGGCGCGGGCGCCGCTGGATACCTAACCGCAGCCGCTATTAGAAAGCATCATAAGCACGTTGACGTTACTATTGTTCACGACCCAAAAACTCCGTTCATTGGCGTAGGGGAAAGTTTAGACTGGTACGGTCTTGGATTTATGAAAGGTGTGCTGGGATTAACTGACGAACGTGAATGGATGACAGATTCTAATTCAGCGTTTAAGACAGCAGTTAGACATACTAATTGGACTGACAATCCCGACGATAAACTGTATGCTGTCCATTGGTGGAATACCAGTGCTGATAGATTACTGTCCTCGCCGGTGGATGTATATAAATTTAACAATCCAAATAAGCACCACGGACATCAACTAGCAAAATATTCAATGTTTGATGTTTGGCTACACTTATATAATAAAGGACTTGTACGTTTAGAAGAACGCTCACAGCACATGAGTGAAATGTACTGGTATGTAAAAAACAATAGGATGCCGTGGGGCGAAGAAGGATATGATGATCCTAGCTTTCATTGCTCTAAGTACGGTACACATTCATATAACATTAACGCAGAACACTTCCGTCATACGATACACAAACTAGTTGGCGAACCTAACGGTGTAAAGATATTACCTATTAAAGTTAAAGATATACAGATTGCCAATGGGCGTATATCGTCATTGCTATTAGATAACGATGAAGAACTTACAGCAGATTTATATATTGACTGTACAGGATTTAAGCGAGCATTAGCAAACAAGGTTCCCGGGTTCGAATGGGAAGACTGTAACGAATACACCAACAACGCGGCTATTGTAGGGCAACAAGCATACTCAGACGAACACGGTCCTTATCCTAAGACTACTATTGTAGAACACCATGCTATGAGTCACGGATGGACTTTTAGAATCTCATTGCCTGAGCGTAGTGGCAATGGATATCAGTACAATAGAAATATAACCCCAAATGCAGACGACATTGTTGCCGACTACGAAAAAATATTCCCCGACAGAAAAAACGTTATTGTAAGAAAACTAGAATGGGATCCAGGCTTTTACAAAAAGATATTTGTTGAAAACTGTATGGTTATTGGTATCAGTCACGGCTTTGCTGATGTATTTGATGCTAACAACTTATCAAGTAATTTAGTTTATATTGCTAAACTAGTCAAACACATTGGCAACGATGTAGGATCAACATTCAATTGGCAAGACGAGTACAACGACGATGTTTACGAATTTGTACAAGATATTAAATTACGAATTGAATCAAGTTTACATTTAGCTCCAAGAAACGATACTGTATATTGGAACGAGATGAAAGAAGCCGCTAAGAAATATAATACACTTGAACGAATTACTAAAGCAGTTTATAACCCGGCTAGTAAATTTGTAACTCCTGTAGAAGGTAGAAAATGGTATGTTGGTGCGCCACAATACGCTACACACGCCCTACACTATGGGTTAGATATTCCGTTACCAACATTAAACATTGACCGTAGGTCCGAAGAAATTGCGTTAAATTTCTTCAAATTCTTCGGTAAACACAATAGCATTAACGCTATACATGCCACTCCGGTTGCTGAATTCTATCGCAAGTTTTATAATAATAAATACTAGTATGCGTGAAATACTAGACCTATTAGAAGATAAAAAGAAGCTCGAGCTTGTAAAACTACCTTACAGCCGCAGTGGTCTAAGTCCTGTGCTAAGCCAAGCCAACATAGATTTTCATTACGGCAAACTTGCCAAAGGTTATGTTGATCGTTATAACAAGGGCGAAGGCGATAAGACGTTTAACGAAGCTGGCGCAGAGTTACACAATATATTTTTTGCTCAATTTAGAGCACCCAAGAATGCCAACGCACCTCACGGTAAAATATTAGACATTATTAATCGTCAACACAAGACCTGGGTTGATTTTAAAAAGCATTTTAAAGAAGAAGCAATGAAAGTACAAGGCTCGGGTTGGATATACCTAACCAAAAGCGGTACTATCAAAACAATTAAGAATCATCAAAAGAGAACAGATATAGCATTGCTAGTTGATATGTGGGAACATAGTTATCAAAACGATTACCACAGCGACAAGGGCAAGTATATCGACAGTTTATGGCGTATCATAGACTGGAATGCTATCAACAGCAGATTATAATTACCTTTACCTTAAGAACCATTAAATGTCCCAAGTAGTACTATTTGGCGAATCCAACTTTCTTCAGTCACGATCTTTAGCTATATACAAACTGGCCACACACCTACGACAGCATAATATTTCTGTACAGCCAATTTGGGCTTGGCGACAAATTACAGAAAAACAATTTAAAGTATTGTGCTATAAGTTTATTAAAAAAGACACAATGGTTGTTGGCTTATCAGCAACTATGCTGATCAAACGCCAGGATGGTAAGGAAATGTTCTTTGGTATTCCCGACGATATCTTTGCCGAGCGTATTAATCTAATCAAGAGTCTTGCCCCCGGTGCTAAAATTGTAGTAGGTGGCAGTCAAATAAGCCATACAAATTTAGTTAAAATTCCAAACTATAAACTAGTTGATTACTTCCTAACAGGGCAGGGCGAAGAAGTACTTAGATACATTGTAGATAATTTTAACTCAATTAAAACTACCAGCATAACCCCGCCTACTATTGCTGACTCGCAAGCACCTTACGAAACTTTTCATTTAAGCAATACACAGTTTACAGACCAAGATGTAATTATAGAAAAAGAAAGTGTTCCGTTAGAACTAGCTCGCGGTTGTATTTTTAAATGTAGCTATTGTAGTTTTGATTTAAACGGAAAAACCAAAGGCGACTATATTAAACGCCCTCCTACCTTAAGAGAAGAGTTGTTGCGTAACTACGAAACACTGGGAATACAAAACTACTATATATGCGATGACTTGATCAACGACAGCGAAGAAAAAGTTGACGCATTTCTTGGAGTTACACAAAGTTTACCATTTAAAATTTCTTACTCTGGCTATCTAAGATTGGACCTGATACATAGATTCCCTACTATGGCCGCAAAGTTACGCGAATCAGGATTAGTGGCAACTTTCTTTGGTGTTGAAACTATCAATGACCGTAGCGGACGAGCAGTGGGCAAAGGGCTTGGGTTAAAACGCATAAGCAATGCCCTAGCAGTTTGTAAAGAAGCATGGAAAGATCAAGTTGTTGTAGAAATTGGTATTATACTAGGATTGCCATACGACACCCCAGAAACCAAACACGAATTACTCAATTGGTTAGATTCAGATCCAGCTAGTATTATAAAATTAATTAATGTTAAGCCGCTGTTTATAAATCCAGCACCGGGCTCGCACAGCAGTGATGTAGATAAAAATCCCGGACAGTTTGGCTATACTGTTTCGCCAGTGCCGCCTACAACTAAATCGGTTAATTGGCAAACAAAAGATTACAGCCTATCACAAGCCGTTGAAGATTGTAATCATGTCACGGATCAATACTATAAAAATACAAAATTTAAAGACAATATAAGTATTTTCAACATACCGTATTTGTTATCATTAACTGAGTATAAAACGGAGTTTATGAATACTTTGTTACACGATACCCCGGGACCAGAATGGCAAGACAGCGAGTCTTGGCTTAAATACTTAACTAAGATAACGGCTACACACAGGGCATTATACTTAGATCGACTACTGAGACTAAAATAATGTTAACAATTTCTGAATCCGCACAAGTTAAAATTAAAGATATAATAGCAGAAGAAAACAATCCAGCAATCAAACTACGAGTATTTGTACAAGGTGGCGGTTGCTCGGGAATGCAATACGGCTTTACCTTAGACGAAGCAGTAAACGAAGACGACTGGGATATTGATGTAAACGGAGTACATATCCTGGTAGATTCTATGTCTGGGGGCTACTTACAAGGCGCCGAAATAGACTACAAAGAAGACCAATACGGTGCTAGTTTTAGTATCAAAAACCCCAACGCACAAACAACTTGCGGTTGTGGATCTAGTTTTAACCCATTCTAACTCAAAACACAGCTTTCGCCAAATCCGCTAAATAAGCTATATAGACAGGATTCGAACTATGGCTTTTTGGCAAACTGGAAGTATAGCTGGTATTAATGAGGGTGTAACAGCCAACGACGGCACCGGCGACAGCATACGCGATGCTTTTATTAAAGTTGAATCAAACTTTGGTAACATCTCTAACCACCTATCAAGTACTAGTATTGACTTTTTAGGCGCAAACGTTAACGTTTTAAACGTAACTGTAAGTAGCAATATTGCCAACTTACAAGTTATTAAAACCGAGGGCGTTGGTGCGGCTTATTCAGGCAACTTAGTAGCCGCCAATATTAAAGCCAACTCAGGGTTATACAGCTCCAATACGGTTTTATCCGGCAACCTAAACGTAACAGCACAACCACATTTTTACCAAGGTATTGTTGTACACGATCATATTACCCCAAGTGCTAACTTACAGTACGACCTAGGTAGCCCGAACAATTTCTTCCGTAACTTATATGTACAAACACAGATTTCATCTACACAGGTAGCGGCCACATCTGATGCTGGTTTGTTACAGCTACACGCACAGTTGTTACCCGGAGACAATAAAGACGTTGGCCTGTTCGGTAAGTTCAACAAGAATTCGGCCAACAGTTTTGCGTTCTTTGGTTATCAGTACTCTACAGATAACTTTGTTTACAAGATTACAAACACAGATGCCACTGCTGGTAACTCTGTAGTTTATGACGGTGTCTACGGCAATGCCCGAATGGGTAGTTTGTTCTTAAGTAACAGTACTATTTCTAGTAGCCCAACAACCGGTGCGTTAATTGTACGCGGCGGCGCTGGCGTCAGTGGCAACGTTTATGCTCCTACATTCTATGGTAACCTTGTTAGTAACGTAGCTAATATTGTTAGCGTAAACGTTAGCGGAACAGTCAGCGGTAACCTAACAGTTGATGGTAATTTATTTTCAGGTGGTTTCCAAGTTGTTACAACTAACAGTCTTGGTGGATATGGGCCAACTTATACCGGTGGTGTTGTAACTGGTAGCCAGGTTTTCTTATCAGCGGCAAACTCTGTGTCTCGTACTACAGGCGCTGTGGTTGTTACGGGCGGTGTTGGCGTTGGTGGTAACGTTAGCGCCGGTGCCTTCTACGGTAATATTACAGGTAACGTATTAACAGCGGCACAACCATATATTACTAGCCTTGGTACATTAACAGGTTTAACTGTCAGCGGTACAACAACTACATCGGCACTTAACGCAACCAGCATTGGCTCTACAAACATCACTGCCACAGGCAACGTATATGTAAGTACTATTAACGGTTTACAAAATTTATCTGTAACTGGTAACGTAACAGCATCAAGTGGCTTTGTTGGCACAATGTTTGGTCCAGTAGTTGGACAACTACAAACCAATGCCCAACCAAACGTTAACAGTCTCGGCGTACTATCTAGCTTGGCTGTTGCGGCAAATATTGCCACTGGTAATATAAGCGCCAATGGTACAGTATCAGGTACCACCGCGGTATTCACAAATATCGGCGGCACATTAACAACCAATGCCCAACCAAACGTTAATACACTCGGTACACTAACCGCGTTAACTGTAACAGGTAACGTAAGTGGCGGCAACTTTACAACCGCTAATACTGTACAAGGTCTCAATGGTTCGTTCACAAACGTGGCGGCCAGCTTTGGTAGATTTAATAACCTAACAACTGTAAGTAACCTATCTGCTACATTAATCACAGGTACATTAACTACATCAGCACAACCAAATATTTCACTTGTTAATAATGGCTTGACAGTCGGAACAAGTCAATTTTCTACAGGTGGCGCACTAACTGTTATTACAACAGCCACACCAACTATTATAGATACATTTGATCCAACCGTATTTGGCTCTTGTAAGTATATTGTACAATTGCAAGATAGCGGACCAACTCCAAACCGTGTTCAAGTCACTGAGTTGTTGGTGATACACGATCGCAACGGTTCTAGTAACATACCATATTTAAATGCCTATGGTTCTGTTTATAATCTTGGTGTGATGGGCACATTTACCTGTAGTTACAACGTAGCTGGCCAAATACAAGTAACGTTTACACCAAACTATGTACCCACAGCGTTGACAATCAAAACAGATAAGACAGCAATAACAATATAATATGTCACCACTAACATGGCTTACACCCCAGGGAACTCTTGCTAACATGGCAGTAGGCGTACCTACCGATGTTCAACTTCAGGCTGTTGATGTAGATCAGCTAATGACCTTAACTGTTCCAACAGGGCAAAGTGGTGTAGCGCAAACAATAACATATAGCATCATCGAAGGAACACTTCCTCCGGGCATGACACTTGCTACTGTAAACATCGGCGATGATATTAATTGTCAGTGGGTAGGCAAAATTGTTGGCACTCCCGAATATTCAATTGACGGCGGCCTTGGTTATTTTGGTACAATGAATTTTGATATCACTGTTAGAGCACGATCGGAACATAATCAGATAGTAGATGGTAAGTTTAGAATTTTTCTTAGAAATACACTTACAGCAGATTTCAATTGGACCACTCCAGCAGGACAACTAGGACACGTTGTTGCCTTCCAGTGGTATTCATTTCCTATTAGAGCAGTAGATTCTACTGGCGGGAAAATACAATATAAAGTAATATCAGGTGAATTACCAATTGGTATGCAATTAGATCAATCAGGTAACCTGATTGGCGTCCCTACAATGAAACAAACAAGTAAGGTAGGCACAATAATACCATTGGAAGAAACTTATAGATTTACAGTAAGGGCAACAAACAGCCAAGGGAAAGTAACAGATCGCGGATTTGATGTAACTGTTAGTTATGTGTTTGGATTAGATATTCAGCCAAATGCTCCACTAGAATACGAGTACGATTCTGTCACAGGGCTAGATAAACTATCATCATATCCGCCGGGGATAGTAATACTAGGATCATTCTTTGATGGTAGCTGGTACGAAAAAGATTTATACTTACCCGAAGTCAGCCCCACTGCTACTGTCAAATGGTCTATTGCATCGGGTACATTACCCGATGGCCTAAGTCTATCAGCCGACGGCAAAATATCCGGTTACATACTACCACTCCAATTGGTTGGCGAATTTGGGCCAGCAGGTTACGATGGCGATAGTGTCATTGACGGAGTGATTGTACAAGAACAAGAGTACGACACATCACCATATCAGTTTAGTCAATTAAATCAAAGTTTAAATTATACATTTACTGTACAAGCATCCGATGGCGCCAACGCAACAACCCGTTCATATATGCTTAAGGTTGTTAGTCGCACCAACTGGAAAACCGATAGCTCATTGCTACTCAATGATAGCTATATTACCCTTGATGCTATCAGTCAATATCCGCCTGTGATTAGAAATACTTCTAAGATTTTACCAACTGCCAGAGCAAATAGTTATTATGCGTTTAAATTTGACGGTTACGATTTCCAAGGCGACGATTTTACCTATATAGTTAGTAATACACTAGGTACCTTTGATGCTTACATTTACGGCCAGGATCAAGGTTTTGATTATGCTCCTTTTGACAGTTATGACGAACGTCATGCCAGCTCAACAAACTTACCAGGTTTATTATTAGACGCACAAACAGGCTGGCTATACGGAAAGTTGCTTCCGCAGACGCAAGCACTACAAAACTATGTATTTGGTGTACAGGTAACTAAAGTTAAAGACGAGATAACATTATCAAGTGAGGCCATATACTTTACATTACCGGTGCTAGGTGACATTAATAATACAATTAAGTGGATCACAGACAGTGAGTTAGGAACTATAAACAATGGTTCTGTTAGCGAATTTTCTATCGTTGCTAAAAGTACAGAAAACAGAGATATAGTATACAAGTTAGTTGATCGACAAGACATACCTTGCCGCTTACCACAAGGTTTAATACTATTACCAACAGGCAACATTGGTGGCCGTGTAACCTTTGAATCTTTTGAAATTGACGATTATTCAACAACATTTGATAATGAAAAATTAACATTTGACAGAGATTATCATTTCTTTGTTGAAGCAAGTACAGCTGACGGAACTAGCAGTAGTATAAAAGATTTTACTCTTAAATTAAACATCATAGATAAAGATCCATACAATAATCTTTACTTGCAAGCAACTCCAAAATTTGATCAACGACAAATTTATAATAGTGTAATCAATGATCAAGAGATATTTAATCCTGAGTTAATTTATCGTAAAGATGATCCGTGGTTTGGTATACAAAAAAATATGGAAATGTTGTTTATGTCTGGTCTTAATGCCAGAGACTTGGCCGAATACCAGACAGCTATGGCAAAAAATCATTTTACTAAAACATATAATTTTGGTGATATAAAAACTGCTGTGGTATTAGATGACAATTATAAAATCAAATATGAAGTTGTTTATATTGAAGTTAACGATCCCGGAGAAACAACTGCCGGCACCGGACCAGTAACTGTTCCTGTAACAGGACAACATCTATTAGAATTAAACTTAACAGGGATAATTGCTAATCCTTATGTTGATACACAAGGTAACACATCCAAAACTGTTTACCCAAATACTACTGCTAACATGAAGAAAAGATTAGAACAGGGAATTGGTTATCAAGACCAAAGTAGTTTGCCATCCTGGATGACCAGTAACCAACCACGTAACGATGGTACTGGCACATTTGATCCTCCGCTGGGATATACTAAAGCCATAGCAATGGCCTATACTAAACCCGGGGCCAGTAAATTAATAGCATTTAGATTGCGTAGTACGGGAATTAAGTTCAATGCTATACAATTTAATGTTGATAGATATATTGTTGAAAGTTTCTATAGTAGTAACTACAACTATACTACAAAATCATATTATAGTGGTAACGAAACAACTTTTGATACTTTGCCTAAGAACGTTGGTACTATTGTTGCCCGTGTGGATTATGGGTCAGTGATAGAGTACGATCAAATAAATGGCAGACCTGTTAGTTATATTGTTAGCCGCGGCGGAATTGACGGCAAAATTGATTTTCAAGACGGTGATTCGTTAATCTTTATTCAACAAGAAGGATATTACAATGCTGGACCATACGACGGTTGGGTAAACTATACAAACGCATATCTTGGCGATGATATTTTAACTACCGCTGTTGAAGGTTACGACGCTGCCGGATACGACACATATAGTGTTGTTCCTGGGTTTTTGGAAAAGGCCCAAGGAACCAGCGAAAAAAATCAACGCAGTGGTGTATGGATAATTCGTATTATTAACGGAATTGTTAATTTAATATTTGATAGAGAAATTGAAGTTAATCAACGTGTACAGATATTGCGTGGAGCAACTTACTCGGGTGCGGTTATGTACTATAATCCCATTTTAAGTCCGGGGCAAAGTGTACCGTTTTACTCGGTATATAAACTTAATCCAATTTCTGTTAAAAAGAAAACAACATTCAATGGTAATAGTACTAGATTCTTTACCAAGAGAGATACATATTACGAGCCCGGAAAACAAGATAAATATCTTAAGTTTCCCCAGATTGGAGCATTTCATTAATGGCATCAAATATTAACCCAGCAAACATTGACGTTACCTACCCTATTGCCGGGCAAGATAACGACACCCAAGGTTTTAGGGACAATTTTACTAATATCAAAAATAACTTTACTGTTGCCAGAGGAGAAATTTCTGATCTACAGTCGTTGACAACAATAACGCCAACAATTACCACTGTGCCTGTTGGCGCCAGCGCATATGGCCGCCCAGGTCAATTTGCCTACGATACAAATCAGTTTTATGTTTGTATATCTAACAATACATGGGTACGTGCCGATTTATCAACTTGGCCGGGTGTAGCTGATACTGGATACGGTAATGCTACAGTAGCTATCTATTTGCCTGTTGATCCTACTATTATTAGTTTTAAATCTAACTTGGGTAATGTATGGGCAAACATAGCATACCAAGCTGGTATTTCTAGTGCGGCCCTACAAGCGGCACAGATTACTGCATTAAATTCTAACGTGGCGGCCGCCAACGTAAATATCAGTTCTGTTACTGCCAACGTAACATCTGCCAATACTGCCATCGCAGGACTACGTGCCAATATTACAGCCGCTAATTCAGCAATTGCAACTTTACAAACACAAGTCTATAGTAACACAAACGTATCTACTTACCTGTCAGGTAATATAACAACCGGCAACATTACCAACAGTGGTGGAATGACCGTTACCGGAACTGCTACAGTTGGCAGTTTAACTATTACCGGAAGCGAAGGAATTGGTGGTAATTTAGCTGTATCGGGAACAGTAAAATATGTAGGAACTCCTACAAATGCCATTGGCGCTACAGGTAACGTTACAGTTAACGTTTCTGCCAGCAGTTACCAAACACTAACAACCAGCGGAAATGTATGGTTACAGTTTTCAAATTGGGCTCCTGCGTCAGCAACCAGTTCAGTTGAGTTACTAGTTAACGTAGCAAATACCGCACATAACTTGGTATTCCCGTCGAGTGTGTTTGGTACAACCGGTTTAGTTGGCATTAACGCTAACACACTAACATTTGCAAATACTGGAAATTACAAATTTAAATTTACTAGTTCTGACAGCGGAACTACTGTATTGTTGGAAGAATCTAACCCGGCATTACGCCCATACAACTCATCAAGTAACTTAATTACAGCTACTTCTGGTGCTATTTCGTTGTCAACAAATACCAGCATATACAATCCTTCCCCGGCCAATACCGCAGGTACAGCAACATTGGCAAACGGGGTTAACGGACAAATTAAAGTGTTAGGTAGCAAAGGGTCTAGTACCTGGATTGTTACTGTTGCCTCGGCAGCATGGGGCGGATCAAAACAAGTAAACTTTACAGCGGCTAACCAGAGTGTTACTTTAATGTGGTCTCAGGATCTTGGATATTGGTATCCAATATCTGTATACGGTGCCTCTTTAAGCTGATAAATACTTAATAATTAGGATACTAGATAAATGGCATCAAACATTAACCCATACAACGTTGACGGAACATACCCAATTGCTGGTCAAGACAATAGCAGTCAGGGTTTTCGCGACAACTTTACAAACATTAAGAATAACCTTATTTTCGCCCAAAACGAAATTAATGACCTACAGGCCAAAGCGTTACTAACAACTGCTTTAAATGGACAAACCATTAGCAATGACATGGCAGGTACAATTATTCGTCGCCCACAGTTGACAGCATGGACACAGGGTTTAATTGACTTGGGTGCTGTCAGTAACAACGCAATCATCGACTTTAACGCTGCAAACTTTCAAAAGATTTCCACAGCCGGCGACATCAGCATTGATTTTATTAACTGGCCAACATCAGTTGGAGCAGGTGGGTTAGGTTACGGATCTGTACGCCTTTGGATTGTGGTTAACTCGACTCCGGACAGCGATGGCAATCCTGTGCCGCACACACTAACACTACCGGCAAGTGTCACAGTTGGTATCAACGATACTGCCGGATACAAAGATAGTACCATTTATTTCGACCAAGCAGTTGATCTAACAGTTCCGGGCTCAGGTAATTATATTTTTGACTTTAGCTCAATTGACGGTGGAACAAACTTCTTAATTCAAGATATTACACGTAACCATACCACGTTCCGTGATCCTGGATTTTACTACAACAATTCAATTAACTCTACATTGTTAATTGGTTTTAATGAATCATTGCCGCTGGCGTTGCAATTAGAACAGGGGCAAGACAAAGTCAGCGCCGCAGGTAGCTATAATTCAGTTAGCCTTGGTAATCTATCCCAGGGAAATGTAATGAACGGCACTATCGATACCGGGCCAATTGCTGGTTATACTGTCAGTTCTACTAGAGGTAATTTACAAACATTTACTATTGCTAATGTTCAACCAAATGATTACCTTGGTTATTTTAATTCAGCAAGTTATACAGGTGCTTACTATAACGGAGTAGTTCAGCCATCTGAATTCCAACAAATGGCTGTTATTGGATTTTACGCAACAGGTTCTAACCTGGCATACGGTCTAGGTGGCAACATTGCTTTCTTTACTGCACAAGATGGCGGTGTAGATGTACCTAATACAATGATACAGGGATTAGGTATTGAAAACGATCAAACAGTTAGGTCGTTTGGCGCACTAAGAACAGATGCCGGTATCATTGAACGAGGTACAATTATTCAAAGTATTGGAACAACAGGTGCCAATACTGTTACAGCAAATACTCGCATAAGCACAATAATTATTGACAGCGTTAACTCAACCACAGTTGCCAATGCCAATGTTATTTTACCAGGTGGCGCCAGTGTAGCCGACAAACAAAGAATTAAAATTAGTTCCGTTTGTCCAATTGGTAATGCCAATGTTTGGGCACCAGCAAGCTCAATTAAGTACATACCATACAACTTCTTTGCCAATGGTAACGTAGCTGTTTCGCTCACTTACAACTCAAGTAACAGCACTTGGTACCGTAGTTAATCCAAACCAAAATAAATCGTTGACTCCTTGTGTAATTTGCTATATAATTACACAAGGAGTTTTCATTTGAGGAGATATTATGGGACACCCATTAGTAAACGATCTAAGTAAATTAACAATGGAAGAGCTGGTTAGTAAACAAAGCGATATTGTTAAGCGTATGACCTTTGCTTACCGAATGGGCCAGGCCGACATGATACAGCAATTACAAATGATACAAGAAGACTATAATGCCGAAATATCCAAGCGTGGACAAAAAGCATTAGAAGAAATGGAAAAAAATTCTAAGCAATTTAAAAATATTATTGATATTCAATGAATTACGACAAGTATGGACAAGCGTATACTACAGAATTGGAACTCTGTGATTTACTATATCAAAATCCCAGTCTCGATCTTAGCCTATTTCAAGTCAGCGATCCGCTGGGAGAATACAATAAATCAATACACAAAACCTACGCAGGGTTTCCTGAAGTAAAATCATATTTACCAATTGACTACAAAGAAGAAGTACCAATAGAGTTATTTGATTGGGCACAACAACAAAATTGGTACATGCCCGACGAATACAAAACTTTAGATATAGCAAAATGGATTCTAGATCAATGTAAAAATGAAACAGAATTACAGCGTGTTGGACAAGAACTATTACTTTACCAAGAACGTGAACTATTTAATTTGCTACGATATCTAAAATACTTTGTAGACACAATGCGTAAGAATAATATTACATGGGGATTAGGTCGTGGATCTAGTGTAGCTAGTTTTGTACTGTATATTATAGGTGTACACAAAATCAATAGCATTTACTATGATTTGCCAATTGAAGAATTTTTAAAATAAACTACGTAGTTTATAAATATCTATCTTAAGGAGATAAAATATGTCAAGAGTATATAAAACAGCCAAAGGTAAAATGGTCGATATGGACCAAGTTAAGTTATCTAACGAAAACGTAATTGCCGTTGGAAACATGAAGGTTAATGCTAGGGGCGACAAACTAGGGCCCGGGGGCGAAGTGGTTGCCACACGTAACCAAATTATGGATCAAGTATATGCTGTTGATCATCAACCAGTGGGACAAGGCTATAGCCCAAATGATCCAGAAGTTCACGCACAACAGCAGGAAAATGAACAGGCACGTAGGGCGCAGGAGTTACACGAGTTGTCGAGTAATTTAGTAACCGAAAGTCCTAATGTACAACCAACAGCACCCTCTGCGCCAGCGGCACGTGGTAGCCTAGCAAGTAGTGTGGCTAAGACCGCAACAGTTACACAAACACCGCTACCTAAACCAGGTAGACCAAGCGGACCATCGAGGATTTAATAATGTTTGACGCAATTAAAGTAGATAGTTTAACAGCATTAAACGATAATATCATTGTAGCAGATATGAATTTTAGCGGACGCAAGTTGAGCAGTGGAATTTATTTGCTCAACGATGACATGCGTACAGCAGGTATTCGACCACGTTGGGCAAAAGTATATGCCATTGGCCCAGACCAAAACGACATTTCTGTTGGGCAATGGATTTTAGTAGCACACGGTCGTTGGACACGTGGTGTTAAGATTGAAGATCAAACTGGCGAAATAACTATTCGTCGAATTGATCCAAATGATATATTATTAGTATCGGACACAGAACCAAGTGATGATTCACAGAGCACAGCAGACCTTGTGGACAGCAAGTCCCGCTGGTAATCGTATGCCAATGTACGAGACAACTGTCAAGACACCTTCCGGGGAAACCAAGGACCGCGTATACGCGACCAATGCCCAGGAAGCTAAAAAATTATTCGAACAACGTCACGGTCCACGTAACGTTCCTTATCTTCCACACATGATTCCAAGCTAACATGGGATTTCGCAAACCTGATATAGAATCAGCATACTCTGCTATACGTACCAGTCTGGGCGAAATACATAGCCCTTATAATGACGGTTTTACCGGAATGTCTTGTAAGAAAGAATTGTATATGTTAAAATGTTGGCTAGAACAGAAATATAGTGAGCTACCAACATTCGCCGGGGAAGAAAAATGGGAACAGGAACAAATCATCAGTATACTCAAAAGCAAATAAGCAGTAAGCCACCACGTTGTGCTATTTGTCGTAAAGTAATTGCTGACGTTGAAAGTTGCGATTGGCAACAAGGGCGTTGTCCGCATACGCCAAGTTTGGCAGAATCTATTATCAACAATCCGTACAAAGCACGTTTTTACAATTTAATTAAATTTTTTAGTAGGAAAAAATGAGAGAACTCTGGACAGAAAAATATCGCCCAAAAATTGCGGGCGACTATGTATTCACTGACGAGAATCAACGTCAACAAGTTGAGACCTGGATCAACGCAAAAGCTATTCCGCACATCTTGCTAAGTGGTAGCCCAGGCACTGGTAAAACTACACTGGCCAAGTTGCTCATTAACGAGTTGGACGTTAATGAATATGATGTATTGGAGATCAATGCGTCACGCGATAACGGTGTAGAATTTATTCGTAAACAAATCGAAGGCTTTGTTAGCACAATGCCATTTGGTGATTTTAAAGTTGTATTGTTAGACGAAGCAGATTATCTAACACACAATGCTCAGGCAGTTATGCGTGGACTTATGGAAACATATTCAGCCAGTTCGCGTTTTATTATGACTTGTAACTTGCCACACAAAATTATTCCAGCACTACATAGTCGCTGTCAAGGTTTTCACATTGACAAAACAGATAATATGGAGTTTACTGCTAGAGTAGCAACGGTGCTAGTAACAGAAAACATTGAGTTTGAGTTGGATACCTTAGACAGTTATGTTAAGGCTACATATCCAGACTTGCGTAAATGTTTAAACTTGTTACAGGCCAATAGTACTACAGGTACATTAAGTAATCCCAGCGATAACGATAAAGGTGTCAAGGACTGGAAACTTGATGCTGTTGAAATGTTTAAAAAGGGCAAGATTCGAGAAGGTCGTACAATTATTTGTAATCAAGCCGCGGTAGAAGACATCGACGAGATTTTCCGTTGGGCATATGATAATTTAGAATTGTGGAGTAAGACTCCCGAAGGACAGGATGAGGCTATTCTAGCAATCCGTAAAGGACTTGTTAATCACAGTATGTGTGCCGACTCGGAAATTAATTTATCAGCAACTCTAATAGAGCTTACACAAATAGGACAATAATGGCAAAGATCAAAGACATCCACCTTATCGCATTTTACGTACAGAAACCTCGCCGGGGTGTACAAACACAAAAGGCCGGTTGGTTAGATAATCCAGACAATTGGCAATATGACGAGCGTATTGAATTGACTAGAGGTCTAAGTGGTAAAGATAGACAGTATGCCGGAGTTATTTTAAATCTACAAACCAAGTCTGTGGTCTACAATAAGTTTGGAAAAGAAAAAACATTTGACGATTTGTTTAAGTATTTTTTAGAAGCATATCCTAAGTATGTCATTCAAGTAATGGCGCAATTAGATATGGAATATCTTGAGCAATTTATTCCCAAAGAAGAAACACCACACGAAACTGGAACAGACAATCCTATAGATTTTCCCAAGGCCAAAGATGAAACGATTCAAGCTGAGTGAATCCGGTGATCGTGGATGGTTCATTGGTGCGTTTGATCGCGCTGTGTGGCAAACCGATGCGTACGAAGTAAGTTATCAATTTAATCCCAAAGGTGATTTGAGCCCTAAACACGTTCACAAAGTTGCCAAAGAATTAAGTCTTATCACAGAAGGCCACGTTATTGCTAACGGCGAGCATTTTGTTAAAGGTGACATATTTGAAGTTGAGCCCGGTGAAGAACTCTACTGCGAGTACCTTGAAGATACATACACCTTGTGTGTTAAACAACCAAGTGTTTTAGGCGATAAATATTACGTATGAGTATGTTTGATATGTATCGCGCTAAGAAGAAAAAGGTTGTGGACCCAAATGCTCCACCACGTCCTAATCTACTTAATCACGAAAAACGTCTCAAAGATGCCACAGGCACACTAGAGCAAGTTCAGCAAGAAAATCATCAATTAAAACGTCGTTTAGAATCTTTAGAATCCAAAATGACCAATCAAACGGCGTATCTAAGCCAATTACACCAATATATAGCTAGGTTCAAAAAGTAGTTGACCAGTAAATCCATTTAATGTATAATACTTGTATTACAGTTAAATGGAGTCACAATGAAACGTCAATTTGCTACAATGGATGTACTGGCAGTAGCAATTTCTGCTTTCGAATTCAATGACCGTCATGTACATCGTGACCCTGTCACTATCAATGAACGTGGTATCTATCCCAATCGACAATTAATAAACGAATACCTTGAAGGTAAACGTGAAAATCTGAGTCAGACTGTAGAAAATACCGAAGCTGAAAATCTAGCACTATACCTACAACAGTCCGAATTGGTTCAAACATTAACCGGACGAGCTGATAACTTTTTACACCAACTCAATGAGCTACTAAGTCGTCCTGTGGTTACATACCGAGATTTTGGAATAATGGCCTGGGCACCAAAGTTAGCACACGACCTAAAAAAGAAAGAAGAAGTACGCGAAGTTAGTTCTCACTTTGAACACACCAGTCGATATTTTGGTAAACTTGGCGAAAAACTTTTGTGTACCTTTACTCTGATAGAGTCACGTTATGTTAAAACTATGGATTGCTACGCTGTATTTGGCCATAACGAAAATAACGATTTAGTGTTTTACTGGGTAAAAGATAAAGAAAAGATTATTAGTAATGGGCGCATACAGGGTCGTGTTAAAGCGCACAAGGAAGACAAATATCACGGCAATGCTCGTGTTACTACCTTAAATTACGTAAAGGTACTCGAATGACAAAAAAAATATTCTACGAAAAAGTTGGACGTAGATATAAACCTGTAGCAGAATATAACAACGAATTATTTGATGCTTATCCTGAAGGTACTCATCTAGTACAATGCTATCCCGGGGGGCTAAGCCGTAGGTTCAATGTTGATCCTGCGTATGCTCCAATGCTTGCCGCTGGTCGTGTGGCCGAAGATGCTATAAGCCGGGCAGTGGTTAAAGCCAGCGAAATGCGTCCTCGTAGACAGCCAATTACAGAAAAACAACGCAAGGCCTGGGATAACTTGGCTAAAGCATTTGGTGATGAAGTTTATTATATTGAAATTCCCAGTGCTAGAGAAATTGCCGAGGAAGGTGTCAAGGCCTTGGCTCTAGAAGCTGAAAAATTATTAACTCACGAAAGTGTTCGTGAAGCATACAATCATTTTATACTGGTATGCGAACTAACAAAGGAAAATAAATGAAAGAAAGCGTTATACTAGTAGACGCCGACGGTGTATTACTTAATTGGGAATATGCGTTTGAGGTCTGGATGGAACAACATGGATTTGAAAAAATACCCGGTGGTGAACTAGATTATGATATCGGCAAGCGTTACGGCATTAGCCGTGAGCAAACTACACGCCTAATTAAAATGTTTAATGAAAGTGCCGCAATTGGATTTTTACCACCACTACGTGATGCCATGTATTACGTAGAAAAATTACACAAGGAACACGGTTATGTTTTCCATTGTATTACTAGCGTAAGTGTAGATCCTAATTCTGTTAAACTTCGCGAAATGAACCTGCGTAAGTTGTTCGGCGACACAGTATTCCAAAAGATTGTGTGTTTAGATACAGGGGCGGATAAAGATAACGCACTATACCCTTACAGAGATACGGGCTGTTATTGGATCGAAGATAAAATTCAGAATGCCGAATTGGGTGCCAGTTTAGGCCTGAATAGTTTACTAATGGAACATGGTCATAATATGAATCACTATCACGACCATGTACGCACAGTTAAAAACTGGAAAGAAGTTTACGAGTTGATTACTGGTCAAACCTCCTTGTAAATTTTAAGAATTTCAAGAACAGCCGGGTGGCGTTGTATGTCTCGGTGATCAAATTCAATGCCGGACACATATTTACAACTGCGGTAGTCTGCTACCAAATGTTGGAAATCGAGCAGTCCATTATCATCTTCCCGTCTATCCGCTTGTCGAGTATCTCCAGTAACAATCATCTTGGAGCTTTCTCCTAATCGCGTGAGTAACATTTTCATCTGACTTGGTGTCGCGTTTTGCATTTCGTCTGCAATAATCCACGAGTTTTTAAATGTTCTACCTCTCATATATGCCAGTGGAGATATCTCAATGGTTTGTTCATCCAGCATACGTGCGATTTCACTTTGGCGATAGTATTCGCCAATTATATCAAAAATAGGTCTAGTCCATGGTGCCATTTTTTCATTCAGGTCGCCTGGTAAAAACCCATGCTCTTCGTCATCTACCCCAACCGCTGGTCTTGTGACAACAATACGATTGATTTCACCAGCTCTGTATGCCTTTAGTGCAGCAAGTACAGCCAGCATGGTTTTACCTGTGCCAGCAGGACCTGTAGCAAACACTATAAGTTTACTAGGATCTGTTAATAAATCAATGTAGGTTTCTTGTTTAAGACTTTTGGGAAGAAGGGTGATTGCCCGTTGTTGTGGTTTTTGATATACGTCTAATCTTACTGTGTTGTTACTTTTAAAACTTTGTGTGTCACTATTTACTACTAGAGCTTCTGCTCTGTTATTTCTCCGTTTAGCCAAGTTAGGCCTCCTTGAAAGTAGTAGCAGTTACTTCTGCTACACAAATATTTAGGTGGCTTTGTACCAAACAAAAACAACGTGTTTATATTTTTAAAAAACAGATAAGTATTAGACTGACTACTGATTTAGGTTGATCCATTCGGCGTAAATTCTATTATTACTATCCCACTCTAAAGCATCAATTTGAAAGTTGAATAACTCAGCTAGCCGTACATGTTCTTCAAACGACCAAGGATAAAACTCTATATCTTCACATTCAGTATTTAGATGATCTTTGCGTCCGGGATTACAACGCCAATATATTCTACTGCCTTTGGTACGTAGTAATTGTTTAACCAAACCAATTTGGTGTTCGATGTTTTCTTTGGTGCCAAAGTTAATGGATCCTAAACAAAAAGCAACATTGAATCTTTGTACTACACCTTGGGCAACATAATCCTCTAAGGATAAGTTAACATCAGCTTCAGGAAAGGCTGGATCAATTCCTATCAAGTTTGGTATGTGACCTTTAAAAGGGTTTGCGCCGCAACCAATATCAATTACTCGCTCACCTTCTTGTATTTTGTCAATCAAGGCAAAACCTGTATACTGATATTGCTCAATTCCAAAATGTTTTTGTCTCCATACATTTCCGAAGTAGTTATTTAATTGTATTTGATTTGTCATAATAAGTAGTAGTGTATAATCGATATTTACTCACAAGGATTTCAATGAAAAAATTACTCGCTCTAATTCTTTTGGTCCCAATTCTGGCATTTGCTTGGGAACCAACCCGACCTATTAATGTAACAGTAGGTTTTGCTCCGGGGTCCGGTAACGAAGTTAGTTTTCGTGGAGTTAGCAGTTTAATTGAAAAACAAAATAAGAACGTTAATTTTGTTATTATGAATCGCCCGGGGGCCGACGGCGTAGTAGCAATGAATGATTTTATTACCCAACCAAATGACGGATATCACATTTATGTTCCTAGCCATCAGGGAATTTGGGTAACAGCTGAATACTTTAACAAGGGCGCAGTAAAATATAATCTCAATGATTTTGAGTATGTTGTGTCTATAGCAAAAAGTCCATTGGCTATTGTTGTTCCTATTGACAGCAATATTACAACTGTACCAACATTAATTAACTTATTAAAGAACACAAACAAGCCTATTAGCGTTTCTGCCGGCAGTGGCGCACACAAACTAGCATACAATTACATGGCCGATCGTTTAAAGTTAAACGATGAACTTATTAAAACTATTAGTTACAAAGGACCATCGCAAGCACTAATAGCAGTAGCCGGTAAAGAAGTTGACTTTGGTATACTACCTGTTGCTATTGCTAAAACCCTAGATGGTACTAAAGTTAGAATACTTGCTATTTGTGGAGAGAAACAATTGGCACAAATTCCAACAGTTCCATTAATGAGTGATTATATCCCTGGCATGAATGTTTATGCCGGCTGGAGTATTATATTACCTAAAGGCACAGATAAAGAAATTATCAACTGGTACGTTAAAAATTTTAGTCAAGCAATTAACAGTCCGGAAGCACAACAATTCTTTGATGCCAATTTAATGTTCAGCGACAATCGACTAACCAACCCCAAAGGTACCAAAGAAGATATGATGAATTTACGTAAGCAATGGATTCCTATTATTAGTAAATTAAACAATGAATAAATTTAACAACGTAACTATAGAACAAAATCCTAAATTGGGATTCTATAAGGTTGGCGATAAAACCTACTACAGTAAAGTTCAAGCTCTTATTGCCGGCACTGAAACTAATCAATTTCCTACGTGGGACTTTAACAACGAAGCCTACCAAAAGATCAATTGGTTAGAAGATACAGAAATTGATCTACGTGAACTGTATCGTATGCGGGCACAGCAACTACGTGAACGTTATGATTACATTCGCATAGAAGCATCAGGTGGTGGAGATAGTACCACTGCTATCTTTAGTTTTTTACTTAATGGTATACACGTAGATGAAGTAATTTTTAGATATCCCAAAAGTGGTGAGGCAAATTTACCATTGGACAGCAAAAATTTCAAGTGTGAAAATACGCTCAGTGAATACGAATTTGCTATGAAGCCGTTGCTTAACTGGATATCAACCAACTATCCAGCAGTAAAAATCACCATCCACGATTATTCTGCTGATATGTTGGTTGACGAAAATCGAGATGAGTCCTGGGTGTTCAGTGCCAAAGAGTTTTTACAGCCCGGGCACGTTACTAAATTCCCCAATTATAAAACCATCGAACAATTACGTACAGCAGATGGTGGCAAGAGTATCTGCGTACTTTACGGCATTGACAAACCTAAAATGTGTATTCGAGACGGCAAATGGTACTTGTACTTTATGGACTTCCAAGCCAACTACGCCAACCCCGATGTAGGCGATTACGACAATATCACAAACGAGTATTTCTTCTGGAGTCCAGACTTACCAGAAATTAGTTTAAAGCAGGCACACATTATTAAGAACTGGTTTAATCGGCCAGAGAACAGACATCTACAGTTTTTAGCACGGTGGCCTAATCACTCAGTGGCACAGCGTACAACTTATGAAAGTTTAATCAAGCCCTTAATATACCCAGATTATGATCCCAAAACTTTCCAAGTTAGCAAGCCCGGTAGTAACTTTTACAGTGAAATGGATTACTGGTTTTATAAAAACTTTGAGGATCATAAACTATATCAAAGCTGGCAAGCGGGTATACAGTTTGTTGAAAATCGCATAGATTCAAAGTTTTTTAATCGCGAATTTGATCGTGCTGTGGGCTTTGTAGGGTTTTTAAGTCCATTTTATTGTTTAGGTGCTGTTGAAGTAGGTCGGATAACCGAGCCTAAATTCAATGTTAAGATTGCGGATAGATTCGATTCGGTATAAATAACTATAGCAACGCCGCACACGCGACGTCGGAATCAACAGACGCCTAGGGTAGCAAAACCCTTTTACTACTGTGTTACACGTAGAACGCCGCCCGTAGCAGATTTACTCTGCCAGCACTAAAAACAACAAAGGATTTATCATGACTAAAACTACTAAAATTCGTTGGGTAATTGCTCACGAGCCACTAAGCCTATTTGAGCGTGCCGCTAAGGATTTCCAACAATTTGTTAACGAAGCACAATCAGCAGAAAAAATTGAAGTTGAAGTAATGACACTAAACGAGTACTCAAACAAGTACAACGATGGTGTTGCTGTTACTAAACACGATTTACTAGATCTAATGGAACAAGGCAAGATTGAAATGAGCCAGATGTACACAACATGGTTGGCTGAAGATATCGAGCACGATATGTTAGCATTAGAAATGCCATTTATTTTTGAAGATCACGATCACGCAACTCGTGTGTTAGAAGGTGAAGTTGGCGAAGGGCTATTAGAAAAAATCACAGAAAAGTCAAATGTACGTGGTATGGCATTTACTTACTCAGGTGGCTTCCGTAACATCATTGTTAACAAGCCAGTAACTGGTTTAGATGATCTAGGTAGCAAATGAAACTAAGAACCAATCGTAATCCAGTAGCACAAGAGACATTCAAGGTTCTGGGCGGTGTTGATGTATTCGTTTGCGAAACCGAAGACACTCGTGCCCACATTATCGAAGGTGATTGCGAAGGTGGAGAGTCTGTTTACAGTCGTATCTACCCATTGGGACAAAACGAAGTTACCAAAAGCGTTATTGACAGCAAGCATAGTTTATTCTTAACTACCATGATCATGCGTGACGATTTCTGGAAGACCTTAAGTCCAGAAGTACAAGCTGTGATCAAAGATGCCGCCATCAAGGCAGGACGTCGTGAACGTGAAGTGACTATTCAAGACGGTGAAGATGCCAAACAGCAATTGATTGCCGATGGTATTGACATTGTTGACCTAACTCAAGAAGAAACGGCTGAGTGGAAAGAAAAAGCTCAAGTGGTTTACGACAAGTTTGAACCAACATTTTCACCTGGCTTAATTGACCGAATTAAAAAAGCCTAATTGAAGCAATCTATGACAGGGTAGGTTGACAAGCCTACCCTATTCAATTTATAATAAAACTTAATTTAAGTTAAACCACACCATTAAACGGAGAATTAAATGAAGAAATTTCTAGCAATCTTGCTGGCCACGTTAGCTATGACAGTATCAGCTAAAGAGAACATCACAATCGTATACAGCTGGACAGCCAGCGACAATGCGGCAAACTTTTATCGCTCACTAGCAGATGAATCAAACAAGATTCAAGACAAGTACAATTTTATTGTCGACTACAAACCCGGTGCTGGTGGCAGTATTGCCGCACAACATGTTCAATCTAATCCAAACATTATTTTGGCCAACAGTTCAGCATTGTTTATTCGTCCTGTTTTCTACCCCGAAGGCAGTCACGATGCCAGCAACTTTAAATCGATTATGCCAATGTGCCTTGCGCCGTTTGTGATTGCTTCAGGCAAATACAAATCCTGGGCAGATGTTCCAACAGACAAGCCATTGAGCATTGGTCACAGTGGCAATGGTACAACTACTCATTTAGTAGCTCAACAGATTGCTGACAAATATCCACAGATGATTGTTGTTCCTTTTAAAAGTACATCGGAAGCATTCATAGGAACAATGCAAGGCTCTGTTGATTTTTCAGTTGGATTTATGGGCGATGCTGATGCGTGGACAGGAGAGAATAAATCGGGTAAAACTGCTCACTTACTAGGAACTACAGGCACTCATCAGATTAAAAACGTTCCATTGTTAACTACTCAAGGATTTACAAAAGACTTGGCCAGCATGAACACACCTCAGCAGTTATTTGTGTCTACCAAGTTCCCAGACGACAAGTTCAAAGAAGTACGTGCCATTTTTGTCAAGGCTGCAAAAGCTGACTCTGTCAAAGCGGCAAACGCACTAGACTACTGTGTTCCTAACAATCAACTTGGAGACACAGAGATTCAAACTTTGTTTAATTTCCAATCTAAATTTTGGAAATCGACAGCCGAGCGAGTTGGTAAAACCGCAGTAAAATAATGTCAATTGAATTATCCGGGATCGAACAAAACCCCAAGCTGGGTTACTATAAAGTCGGAGACCGGATTTTCTATTCTAAACCCCAAGCATACATTTACGGCACACAGGTGGGAATTGATCCCACTTGGGTGTTTAATCCTGTAGAGTTTGGCAAGTTTAACTGGGTCAACGAACCCGAATCTAGTCTACGTGAACTATATTGCTTGCGAGCGCAACAGTTACGCGATCGGTATGACTGGATTAGAATTGAATGTAGTGGCGGTGGCGACAGCACTACAGCAGTTTATAGTTTCCTACTCAACGGCATACATCTAGATGAAATTGTATTTCGTTATCCAGCACAAGTAGATAAAAACGTCACTGACGATCCCACAGATACAAGACCCGAGAATACGCTAAGTGAATGGCGTTATGCCGCTAAACCTTTACTAGATTGGGTTAAAACTAAATTCCCCAAGACAGTTGTAACATTTCAGGATTACTCGGACAAATTATTAAAGTCTGAGGATACCAGGGACGAGTCCTGGGTGTTTACTACCAGAGATTGGTTTCAGCCTGGGCATGGTAACAAACATGACCATTTTGGTACAGCTGAACATAGAGCATTGGCCGAATCAGGTAAAAGTCTTTGTGTACTGTATGGGGTAGACAAGCCCAAGTTGGCCTTACTTGATGGCGGTTGGTATTTGTATTTTACTGATATGCATGCCAATGGTCCAAGTCCCGAGCAAAAAGGATATACTAACATAACATCGGAGTTATTTTACTGGACTCCCGATTTGCCTGAGCTGGTATGTAAACAAGCACATATGGTCAAGCGTTGGTTTGATAGTAATCCACATTTACAGTACGTGTTAGAATATCCTGTGGGTAATACCAATCATAGGACCGCATACGAACACATAGTCAAGGCAATTGTGTATCCTGACTACGATTTAGAGACCTGGCAAACTGCTAAACCTACTAATAGTTTTTATAACGAAATGGATCACTGGTTCTACACAAATCTTAAAGGCACTAAGTTATATTCTGCCTGGGAATCAGGACTAGATATGCTAGTTGACAAAATTGATCCTAAACATTTTAAATACCAAATGGGTATGCCTACAGGACTTAAAGCTCATTGTAGTATGTTTTATTATTTAGGCACAGGTGTAAACGTCGACTCGGGTGTCACATTTGTCAACAACAGAGATTATCTAAGCGAAATTTCACACACAGTTGAAGTTGTTGAAAAACGTAAACTTAAAAAACTACAAATCAATTAATATGATCAATCTCGAACAAAATCCCAAACTAGGCTATTACAAAGTCAACGGTCACATATTTCATTCTAAGCCACAGGCCTATATCTATGCTACAGAAGTAAAGCAGGACCCAACTTGGTTTTACAATAACGCAGAGTTTGGCAAGTTCAATTGGTTAGTTGAACCCGAATTGGATATTAGAGAGTTGTATCGTTTACGTGCTCAACAACTACGTGACCGGTATGATTATATTAAACTAGAACTTAGCGGCGGCAGTGATAGTGTTACTGTGGCCTATGCTTTTTTACTCAATGGTATACACCTAGATGAAGTAATGTACCGTTACCCGGCACAGTTAGATAAAAATGTAACCAACGATCCGTATAATACCAAGCCAGAAAATACACTAAGCGAACGTCAATTTGCTGCAGAGCCTATTCTCAACTGGATTAAAACAAACTGCCCAAACACCAAAGTAACAATACAAGACTATTCGGAAAACTTGCTAAACACAGACTATATGCGAGATGAGTCTTGGCTGTTTACTACACGGGACTGGTTCCAGCCGGGCAACGGTATTAAACACAACAACTTCAACACCAAAGAACAACGTGAACTAGCAGATACTGGCAAACGCATTTGTGTGCTTTACGGCATTGATAAACCCAAGGTAACCTTAATTGACAACAATTGGTATATCTACTTCACCGATGTACGTGCCGGCGAACCCAACCCTGTGATGTTAGACTACACAAACTTAACTAGCGAGTGTTTCTTCTGGAGTCCAGATTTACCCGAAGTACTATCCAAGCAAGGACACATGGTCAAGCGTTGGTTTGAAATGTCACAAAATCATCACTTGCATCATTTAGTACAATACACAAATACTGTAAGCAGTCAGCGTACTGCTTATGAAAATATTGTTAAAGCTATTATATACCCAGATTATGATCAAACAACTTGGCAAACCAGCAAGCCCAGCAACAGCTTTTATAACGAAATGGACCATTGGTTTCATACCAATTTAAAAGACACACATTATGATCAAGTTTGGCGTGCCGGCTTGAAGTTTCTGTTGGATAAAATAGATAGCAAATATTTTGTACGTCAACTGGGTATACCAGTGGGCCTAGTAAATAACAATAGTCCCTTGTATCACTTGGGCGAATTCTCTACAATGCCCGTAACGGCGCCTAAGTTTAGCAATAGTGCGTATTTGCCCAAGCAAAATGTTGTTATTGTACAAAACAAGAAGCTAAAGAAAACGACCGTTTAGTAGATAAATAATACTACTATGCCGGCAAATATTAAAGACTTACTAGACAATACTAAAGAAATCTTCATGACAGATTCAGCGGTTAATACCTTGCTGGATTTTGAACGTGTATTAGATGAATTAGATTTATACGCATTTGATCACTGGAAACAAGGCGAGCTTGTTGAAGGTCCAATCTACGAAAAGTACTTTGTAAAATGTACATTTATGTGGCCGTACAAAAAGATGCCAGACCCACGCGGTGGCAAGCGTTTAGCAGAATACGATTGTGATGTCAGTTACAAAGAAGATACCTTTGAACGTCCTATTACTGTAAAATCACCAAACGACTTTAAACCAGGAACAAAGTTTCCAAAAATGATTAAAAGTCCAATTTGGTTGGTCGAAATTGTTATGCCAAAGAAACTGATGCAAGATATTCAGCAAGGTGCTCTAGAATTAGAATCGGGCACAGTTGACATGGAAGAAATTGATACAGCATACGAAACCGGTGCCGACAACGACGCAATGAATCAAGAGGATAACATCGATGATCAACAGCAACAATAACCTGTTTGAAGGTATTGAAAAAGGCGATTTAGCTCGCCTTATACATCCTGAACTACACGTTGACGAGTTTAAAAGTAAACTAGGCGACGATGCTGATGTTATTGTACTGAGCTTTAAAGTTGACAGCAAACAACCAGCAAACGACCTGGTATCTTTTATTGAAAAAGGCTATGACTGGGTCATTGACGCCGATATTAGCTCAGGCGAAATGGACGATGGCAGTTACATTGTATTTGTTGAAATGGATCGTAACGAAAGTTCTCCAGAAAATATCATGGATTTAATGACTGATATTGAAAATTTAACAGATATGCCGGCCGACGAATGGCGTGTACGTTATTACAAAAGTCACAAAGAGACCACACTAAGTCTAGAAGCATTACAAGACCTGGTACCTACTAGTCCCGAAAAATACGATCAAGCATACGGTCAAGACACAATTGACAAATTAAAAACATCCGCTGGTATTGATGTTAATACCAAAGCTCCTAAAAACGATTTTACTGAAAATTTACGCAATTTAGCCGGTATTATTCGTTCATAATCCTGTAACAAATTTCTAACCCGAAAACCATAAATACTGTGTGTAATACACACATTATGGAGGTTTTCGATGAGCTTTACATTTACAGTAGATCAGTTACAACAATTAATTCCACAAAATCAGCACGTTGAGCATTGGCACGAAGCACTCAGCAAGATTTTACCTGACTATGAAATTGATACACCCGAGCGGGTGGCCGCTTTCTTAGCACAATGCGCCCATGAGTCCGGTGGATTTAACTTTATACAAGAAAATTTAAATTACAAAGCAGAAAGTCTTTGTAAGGTATGGCCCAAGTATTTTAATGCCGGCAATGCCAACGACTACGCACACAAACCAGAACGTATTGCTAATAGAGCCTATGCTAATCGTATGGGCAATGGTCCAGAAGAGTCAGGCGACGGCTGGAAGTACTGTGGACGTGGTCTTATTCAGTTAACTGGAAAACAAAACTATAGTAAGTTTGCTGAAAGCATTGATACGCCATTGGACGAAGTCACTGAATTTATGCAGACTTTTGAAGGTTGCGTACAGTCAGCGGCATGGTTCTGGGAAGCAAACAACTTGAATCAATACGCCGACTCGGGCGATATCCTAACAATGACCAAGCGCATCAACGGTGGCACATTGGGATTAGAAGATCGCAAGAAACACTACGAACACGCACTGCATGTATTTGGAGCGGCGTAATGTTTGGATGGCTTATTGAACACGCTATATTACTAATGCCCGCTTGGGCATGGTTAGCAATAGCAGGTGCCGGTACAGCATTATATTATCTCAGTGGACTTATTACTGCCTGGCCACAGTTTAAACCTTACGGAATGTTGGTTAAAGTGCTTGGTGCTGTTATGTTACTAGGCGGAGTGTTTATGTATGGCGGCGAAGGTGTTAGTGCTATTTGGCAAGAACAGATCAAAGAAGCCAACGCTAGAGTAGAAGCCGCAGAAGCCAAATCGGCAAAAGTTAATACAGTAATTAAAGAAAAGATTGTAACAGAAATTCAAATAATTAAGGAGAAAGCAGATGCCAACAATCGCGACATTGAAGCGAAGCGTGATGTTATTAACGCTGAGTGCAAGTTGTCTGATGATGCTTGGATGCTCTACAACAACGCAAGTAAAAATGCGTTGGCCGGCAGTTCCGGAAGAGCTAAAAGCGCCGGTAAGTGACCTAGCTCCTTTACCTGCAGACAAGAAAACTTTAACGGATCTATTAGAGAACGTTAATGCTAACTACGGATCTTATTACGTCCTTAAGGACAAGTTAGAAGCATGGCAACAATGGTACAACGTACAAAAGACCATTTTTGAGGAAGCACAGAAATGAAAAAACTAATAGTGTTATTAGCCATAGTATCATTGAATGGTTGTGCGGTGTATGATGCGTATATGATGACTGGGTTTGATCCAAACGAGTATCGTATTATTACAGAAATTCGCACTGATGCTTATATCTATAAACAACAATGTGATAATAAGATGATGGCCGAAGCTAATGCTATCCTAATTGCTGATAAGACTCAATTGTTTCAATTTTATGAAGAACAGATTCCTACTAACAGCAACGGAGTTAATGCTAGTAAAGAATTAAATAAAATAGCACAAGGATTAAAAACACGCTATAAAGAAGGTACATCTGTGCCAACATTATTTTGTAAATTAAAACTTGAAAGTATCGAGCATAGTGCAGAAACAATACAACACGTACTAGGAAAAAGACCAAGATGAACTTAGATGAAATACAAGGACAACTGGCCGCTATGGCCAATTCAGGTGACCCAACCTTTAGTAAGTTTGCCAATGACATTAATCAAGTAGTAGAACAAGCTAAAGCAGGGCAATTATCAAAAGAAGACTTGGCTGAAATTATGCGTGATGCACAAAGTCAATTAATTATTTTAGAAGATATGAGTCAGTTACAATTTAAAGAAACGCTAAACACCTGTATTAACGGCTTGATAACCATAGCCGCCTGGGCATAAAAAATAATAAGATTTAAAGGAGCTAAAAATGCCAACAAAAGAAGAATACTCAGCAATGAGCGACAGCGATAAGAAAAAAGAAGATTGGATGAACTCAAAGTGGCGTCCAATGATGGGTTGGATGTACATGGTAGTATGTATGTTTGACTTTGTGTTATTTCCAATATTGTGGAGTTTAATACAAGCACTAGCACACGGAGCAGTTAATGTTCAGTGGCAACCAATTACACTACAAGGCGCTGGATTATTCCATATTGCCATGGGTGCCATTATTGGTGTTAGTGCGTATGGTCGTACACAAGAAAAACTAAGCGGGGCCAACAATGGTGGTGCCCAGTTAGGTACAACATATACTCCCCCAGCACCAGTAAGCGGTGGATTTAGTAGCCCAGCACCTGCGCCAAGTTTTGGTGGAGGATTTGGATCAAGCACACCGGCTCCGGCAACAAATAGTTTTGGTGGAGGATTTGGTAGCTCGGCGCCAGCAACAAACACAAGTGGACAAAAAATCGTTCCACAATCATCGTTTCCTGCCATTTAATATCGTATAATAATAACACTAGGAGGTAGTTAAATGAAACAATTTTTATCAATTCTAATAGCGGCAATGGTAGCAACTACGATTGTTACTCCCGTTATGGCGGCAGACAAGCCGGCCAAGCAAGCTCCAAAAAAAATTAAAAAGCATAAAAAAGCTGAAGCATCTGGCAAAGTAGCAGACGACAAGCCAAAAGCGCCAGCCAAAAAGAAATAATTTTTCTAACGGTATGGAGGCCGGCAACTTGACTCTGCCGGCTTTTTCATTTATAATACAAGGATGACTACACACTACGAAACATTAGGTGTTGGCGAAAATTTTTCTGCCGATGAACTTAAAAAAGCCTATCGTAGGCTTGCTAGTCAACATCATCCTGACAAGGGTGGTGATACTAAACAGTTCCAAACTATACAAACGGCATACGACACACTAAGCGACCCAAACAGGCGCAGACAGTATGATATGGAGCGCCAAGGTGGCGGTACAGATGGTATACAATTCCAATGGCACAGTCACAATGGCGGGCACCCTAATATCGATGAAATATTCCGTAGTTTTGGATTTGGCAACGGAGATCCGTTTAGTCAATTTAGACAGCAACAACCTCATCAAAGACGTAACAAAGATCTACGTATAGAAATTGCTATACCCTTAGTAACTACACTAGAGGATCAACGCAAAGTTGTCAGCGTTCAAACAACTAACGGGCATAGAGATACTGTAGAAGTACACATACCAAAAGGTATAACCAATGGAACAACAATTAGATATACCGATTTAGGAGACAATCTGTTTGCTACAATCCCGCGTGGTGATTTGTACGTTCAAATAAATGTTCATAATGCGGACAATTTTATTGTTACAGGTATTGACTTACATACTAAAGTTAGTGTAAACTGTTTAACAGCAATCACCGGCGGAACTACAGTTGTAAATAGTTTAGATGATAAACAATTTGTGCTAACAATACCACCGGGCACTCAACCAAACACAAAATTTAGAATAGCAAATCAAGGATTATATCAGTTGAATTCTAATAACAGAGGGCATTTGTATGTTGAAATGATGGTAACAGTCCCACAAAATTTACCAGAAGATCAATTACAAATACTTAAATCTATTAACACAACACAATAAATATTTTTATGACCATACACCATAATCCTGAAATCGAAGTAGTAATTGGCAATGCCACAGAGTTAGCAAAGACTCACAACCATGCCTATGTAACCCTAGAACATCTAGCACACGGATTGATCAGCTTTAAACCCTGGAATGATCTTATATCAGCACTTGGATGCGATACAAAAGGACTACTCTCCGATTTAGAAGAGTACCTGTCAAATCAAACACATATGGTACAAACCGGCAAAGATGAAAATGTGCCCAAGAAAACGCACAGCCTAGAGCGTGTGTTTAATCGTGCGTTTACACAAGTACTGTTCAGCGGACGTAACCATGTACAGGTCATTGATATCTTTTTAAGTATTTGCAACGAACACAATAGTCATGCCGCATATTTCTTTATCAAGTACGGACTTGAGCGCAGTCAGGTTGTTGAATTTTATAATGCTCACTATGTAGAAACAAAACAGTCCCGTGTGCCAGCTAGTGCCCGTGCCGATCAAATACTTACAGAGTATTGCGAAAACTTAAACGTACAGGCCAAGGATGGTAAGATTGATCCTGTAGTCGGACGTGAGTTTGAACTAGATGAAATTGCTCAAGTACTTGCTAAACGTAACAAATCAAATGTCCTAATGGTCGGAGATGCTGGTGTGGGCAAGACTGCCATTGCAGAAGGTCTTGCTAGAAATATTACCGAAGGCAAGGTGCCGGACTACCTAAGAGATTATACTGTATGGAATCTTGATATTGCTAGCCTACTTGCTGGATCAAAGTATCGTGGCGAGTTCGAAGAAAAGTTCAAGGACGTAATTGGTGCGTTAGCTGCCAAAGGTAAATGTATTTTGTTTATCGACGAAGCACATCAGATGCGTGGTGCCGGATCAGGCAGTAATAGCTCAGTGGACTTTGCCAATATGATTAAGCCAGCATTGAGTAAAGGCAACATCAAAGTTCTAGCAAGCACCACGTGGGAAGAATACACACAGAGCTTTGAAAAGGATCGCGCACTAATGCGTCGTTTCTGTCGTATGACCATCGAAGAGCCAACGCCAACAGTTGCCAAAGAAATTTTACGTGGCTTACGTGAATACTTTGAAAAATTCCACGGTGGCGAAATCAGCGACGAGGCTCTTGATTCGGCCGTTGACTTAAGTGTGCGCTATCAACCAGATAAGAAATTACCAGACAAGGCCATCGACTTGATCGATACAGCTTCGGCAAAACTAAAAATTAACGCAATGAACTGGATTGTGCGTAAGAGTCACATCGTCGACATTATTAGCAAGTTTACTAAAATCCCAGCAGAACAAATTGGTAGCGAAAGCACCAAGAGTCTTGTTAATCTTGAAGATACCGTTAAGAGTAAGCTATACGGACAAGACCAAGTTGTTGAAACAGTACTTGAAAAGATTTATGTTGCCCGTGCTGGTTTGAAAGCAATGAATAAACCGATTGGTAACTTCCTATTCTTGGGCCCAACAGGGACAGGTAAAACTGAATTAGCAAAGTTGCTTGCCGAAGGTATGGGGATGAAACTGTTGCGCTACGATATGAGTGAGTTTCAAGAGAAACATTCACTTGCTAAACTTATCGGTGCGCCACCCGGATACGTTGGTTACGATGATAGTAATCTAGGCGGCGGTATGCTTATCAGCGACATTGAAAAGAATCCTAATTGTATTATTTTGTTTGACGAAGTTGAAAAGGCTCACCCAGATATTATGAATATCTTGTTGAGCTTGATGGACGAAGGTATTATTACCAGTAGCAACGGTAAAAAAGCAGATGCTCGCAATGCCATTGTTATTCTTACCAGTAACCTGGGTGCCAGCGCCAACGAACAGAACAACATCGGCTTTGGCCGTGAACTACAAAAGAGTGGCGAGGACGACAAAGCAGTTAAAGACTTCTTTAAACCCGAATTTCGCAATCGTTTAGATGGTATTTGTAAGTTTAACAGGCTAGATAACACAAGCATCAAGAAGATTGTTGCCAAGTTTGTTAACGACATTAATGATTTACTCAGTGAAAAGAGTCTAAAGATTCGTTTAACAGAATCAGCAGTTGATCACTTGGTTACAGTTGGCTACGATAAAAAGATGGGTGCTCGCCCGCTGGGTCGTAAAATCAATGATTTAATTAAAGTACCACTAAGTAAAAAGATTTTGTTTGAAACTATTCCAGCTCACACTATTATTGAAGTGGATTGGCTAGAAGATGCGTTTGAATTTAATGTGCTGGGTCAATTTACGCCAGCCGCACCTATGATTGATAGTAATGGATACATTGTCTTGGATACAGTACAATCGTAAGATTACTGTATCACACACCACTAAAAAATATTTTGGAAAATATCTATACAAATTAGTTGTATATTCTCCAGCTGGCCGTATAATTACCGATGGTCGAAATGGTGATGTAGCTACACAAGTAGAACATCGCAAAACAGTATCCAAAAACATAAACGTTGGCTACTGGGGATATCGAAATAATAAAGAATTAGATAATGCCAGTGTAGAACTACTTACTACTCTCAGGGATATAAAAAAACAAGCTCCAGATGGAATTAAGTTTCGTGTCGAAGAGCCCAGAGTACAAATTTACAGCAAAACTGATAAACAATTACTGGATTTAGTTGATCAATATCTTAAACCGTTTGCGGATAGATTAGAATCAGTTTCCGGGCCAGAAGATTCCACAGCTGAAGCGTATTTAAATTCTGGCGCTATACTAAGAAAAACAGATAACGGATATCAACATAAAGTTGTACTAAGGGACGGACGATATAGTGCCGAATTAAAATACAGTTTATACAATTATATAAAAGGTTTACCGGACGAAACCGTTTACATTCCAAGTAGTACTAGACTGATGCTGACTAAAGATACTGGGTTTATGTGGAATTGTTATTTTTTTGTAAATGATCTTACTGTGTTAACTTTTGTCAATTTAATAGCACCTGGAATAATTTTAAATACACACCAATTGGTAGTACATAAATAATAGCATATTATTCAAGGAGCCCAAAATGGCAAAACTTCAAGAAGATACATTAGTAATCAAAATTAGTAAATTAATCAAAGATTCGGACGAAGCTGGTACAGCATTAACTGAAGATTTAATCACAAGTTTAGTAGCAGTAGTAGAAGAATTAGCAGGCGCAGGCGTCCTGGTTGAAATAACCGCAGCCTAAATCAATTAACCAAAAGAAAGAACTCAATGAGCGATAAAAAACCTGTTAGCCAAAGCGACGCTGTGGCTTTAATTAAAGCCGCCGCCGCAAAACAAAAAGAAGCGGCGCAAGCACCAGCCCAACAACAAGGTCAAGCATTTGACTTCCGTAAAATTCACTTACACATTGGCATTCCCTGCTACGGTGGTATGGTTAGTGAGCCAACAATGACATCATTCTTGCGCTTTACACTATTGGCGCAACAAGCCGGCCTTAACTGGAGCCTAGATACAATGGTTAACGAATCATTAGTTACTAGAGCTCGTAATAACTTGATGGCCAAGATGATGACAAACAAAGATGCCACGCACTTTATGTTCATTGACGCAGACATTCGTTTCCAACCAGAAAGTATTTTACAGATGTTGGCCTACGATAAAGATGTTATTGGCGGCTTGTATCCTAAGAAAGCTCTACCAGTTAACTATGTTATTAACCTAAAGCCAGAAACTAAGATACAAGGCGATATCTTTACTGTAGATACCATGGGTACAGGTTTCTTATTGTTCAAGCGTAACGTGTACGAGCGTCTAATTGCCGCCCATCCAGAGTGCAAATATGTTGATGATGTTGGCCTGGGTAAACAATACGAACCAATGATGTATTCGATCTTTGATTGCGAAATCGATGAGCGCGGACACTACCTGAGTGAAGACTGGTTATTCTGCCGTAGATGGCAAAAAATTGGTGGCGAGATTTGGGCACACAGCAAAGTCCTGTTGAACCACGTTGGACATTATGAATACGCTGGTGACTTGGATAAGATCGCTATTGGTAAACGTGGTAGCATTGGTATCATTGAAGATACCTTGGCTGCACAAGGTGCCAAAGCAGAAGTTAGAACCGAGCCAGCGCCAAGCAACTAAGGATAAAACAATGGCAGATACAGAAAAACTTCATTTTAAAATTGGACTTAGTGGTACGTACTGGGACAAACATCCTATATACACTATACTAGTCAATGATAAAATTGCTATAACAGGTAAAATTGACGCTGAGTCAGACGTAACTGAATTTATAGAATTTGATCAAGAAATTGAAGAAGGTACAGCTACGCTATCTATTCGTTTAGAAAACAAAGAAAATAGCGACGTTGTCCAAAACGAAGATAAAACTACCATTGTTAAGGACCTACTGTTAAATATTGTCAGTATCGAAATTGACGAAATTGATTTAGGGCATTTGATACACAGCAAGAGCACATTTACAGGCGACGAAGGCGATCGCCCTGTATTAACCAAATGCGTTAACCTGGGATGGAACGGAACTTGGACATTAACGTTTGATAGCCCGTTCTACATTTGGCTCCTGGAAAATATTTAACGCTAAATATAGTAATACTAACACTATTACTATATGTTTATAAACGAACTTGCACAACCAACACTACTTGTAATATACCCAGGTAGATTTCAGCCCTTCCACAAAGGGCATCATGCTGTATTCAATTGGCTAACCGGTAAATTCGGTGGCGCAAACGTCTTTATTGCTACCAGTAGTAAAACAGACAACCTAAAATCCCCGTTTACATTCTCTGAGAAGTCATACTTTATGCAGTTGACTGGGGTTCCTGCTGACCGTATTGTACAGGCCACTAGTCCATACCAAATTGAAAGCGTATTATCCAGCGGTCAAGTTACTATTTCGGATCCCAGTAATACTGTAGTTATATTTGCTGTGAGCAAAAAAGACATGGCTGAAGATCCACGTTTTGCTAGTTGGACCAAAAAAGACGGTAGCCCGGCATACTTTCAACCATTAAAAAATATCAAAGATACCAAGTCCATGAAGGAACACGGTTATATTATGACTGTTCCTACGTTCCAATTTAACGTAGCAGGCGACCCAATGCAGTCAAGCACAGAGTTACGTGCTGAATATAAAGTAGCCGACGAGAAAAAACGTCAATTAATCATCACAGATTTATTCGGGCGTTACACTCGCGAAGCAGAACAAATTATGAACGCAAAGTTAGCGCCAGCTCCTGCTATAGCTCCTGCCGAAGCACCACGTCCCACCAAGTTACCTAAAACAGCCCAAGCGGCTGGCCTGGCCAAGGTTAAATGATATGAAAGAATACTCTATAACTGTTGATGTGTATGCTAATTGGCGCGATACACAGCCTGTTTACAGAATTTATGTAGACAACGAATTACTAGCCGAACACGATTTTACCTGGAATGGCAACGAAGTATACATTCGCGAACATATACAAGCAATACTGGCGCCGGGTGCTCATAATGTACGCATAGAACACATAAACAGTAGCGGTACAATTAAAGTTAAAAACATTACTCTCGACGGTGTTGAAGTTGAAGATAACTTTATAACTGAATAAATACACTAACAACGGAATTAAACAATGAAAACCACAGATTTTATTAACGCTAGAGCTAAAAAAACAGTAGAAGAAGCAGTTGCTCCTATTGTAGCGGCTCCTGTTGTTGAATCAATTATGCCAGAATTTACATTTGAATCTGCCGAGTCAAAGTACAATGAACTATTAGAGGATGCCACAGGCGGTTCGTCTTGTAGTTCTGTTATTGCTACTACAGTTGAGACACTAGGTGAAAAAGGTTCTTTCTCCAAGAAGGATGTAAACAAAAAATTAACCGGTTATGGTAATATGCTTACCCGTGGCGGGCCAGTAAAGGTAGGTAAGTAATGGATAATCATTTTAATAACATTCTTCAAACATTTAAAAAGTTAAACGAAGGCTCAACAAAAGACTACTATTGGAGTCTTGCTGAACGCATGGATCGTGAACAATTTATCGAATATACAACAACCGAACTAGGACAAGACCCAAACGAAATGTCTGACTTTTGGGACAGCATCAACGGCGACCTAGATGAAAGCACTAGATTTTCTTTTGCCGGTGAACCAGAACAAAAAGCTGGAGACCAAGTACGTGGTACAGACGTTGCTCAACTAAATGGTACAAAGCATCCATTCAATGGACGTTTAGTCGGCGAATGTGATGCTCCAATGACTCTAACAGACAAGCTACGTGCACGTTGGGAAGAAACTAAACGTGCCAAAGGCCTACAAGAATATGGTATGACCACAGGCGGCACAACAGCCCCTGGTACAGGTCCCACACCCGGAATCAATCAAAATGATCCTAAGGCACAAGCAGAAAAACAACAAACAACTACTAATGCTCTAAACCAGCTTAAGAGTGCCGGCTTAACTATTCCTAATATGAGTCAAGCTGTTAAGACTACACTAAAAACTGACGATCCAAAAGCACAACTAAATCAACAAGATAAAAATGTTGATATGGGATTTGGTCAAACACTGGGAAAAATCTTAACTACAGCACAGCCAAATGACATTGGCCAGCTAAAAAATATTATTAAAAAAATAAGTCAGGATCAGTAATGTTTTTATACGATATTGTCTCACCGTTGACTGTTAAAGAAGCCAAACAACGAGTAAATGAATTAGATATATTTGCGCCGGTAACCACTTATGTTAGATTGGCCAATGGCGAATATGTTGCAGCCAGTTGGCGTCGTAATCAAAATCTCAGTGGCGGTAATAACGCATCATTTGTTA
>Ga0114959_10000262_pt1 | contig 49979 bp, 31 predicted proteins | sample C_130625_EF_Meta_FD_87317 | JGI IMG/M metagenome (GOLD analysis project Ga0114959, IMG submission 87317) | Freshwater microbial communities from Lake Croche, Canada to study carbon cycling - C_130625_EF_MetaG | ecosystem: Environmental > Aquatic > Freshwater > Lake | place: Lake Croche, Canada...
CACTGGCTGCTGCCGGGGCGGGGCGTGCTCTCGATGCACTGCTCGGCCAACGAAGGGGCAGGGGGGGATGTCTCGCTGTTCTTTGGGCTTTCGGGCACCGGCAAGACGACCCTCTCCGCCGATCCCGCCCGCCGGCTGATCGGGGACGACGAGCATGGTTGGGGGGACGACGGCGTGTTCAACATCGAGGGGGGGTGCTACGCGAAGTGCATCGGCCTGTCGGCGGCGAAGGAACCGGAGATCCACGCCGCGATCCGCTTCGGAACGGTGCTCGAAAATGTCGTCTACGACAACGTCTCCCGGGAGGTCGACTTCGATTCCGCAGCGATCACCGAAAACACCCGGGCGGCCTACCCGATCGAGTTCATCGACAACGCGATGATCCCCTGCGTCGCCGGCCACCCCCGCCACTGCATCTTCCTCACCTGCGACGCGTCGGGCGTCCTCCCGCCGGTCAGCCGTCTCTCGCGCGAGACAGCGATGTACCACTTCCTCTCCGGCTACACCGCCCGGGTCGCGGGAACCGAGATGGGGGTGGTGGAGCCGCAGGTGACGTTCTCGACCTGCTTCAGCGCCGCCTTCCTCGTCCGCCACCCGGCAGTCTATGCCCGGCTCCTGGCGGAGAAACTCTCCCGCCACGGTGCCCAGGCGTGGCTCGTGAACACGGGCTGGACCGGGGGCGCTTACGGGCAGGGGCGACGCATCGACCTCGCCTCGACGCGGCGGATCATCGACGCGATCCACAGCGGCGCCCTCGACCGGGCGGCGGTGGAGCGCGATCCGGTGTTTGGGCTCGATGCGGTCACCGAGGTGCCGGGGGTTTCCCAGCAGCTCCTCGTTCCGGCACGGGCGTGGGAAGATCCCAAGAACTGGGAGCGGGCCGCCCGATCGTTGGCGGCGAAGTTCCGGGAGAACTTTTCCCAGTATGCCGAGCAAGCCGGCGCCGACGTCGTGGCCGCCGGCCCGCAGGGCTAGGCGCGGCCGGTGGGACTCCGGGGCGAGCGAGTTTCTTTGACACGCTTCGCCGATCCCCCCTACCATTGATGGAGTTGTCTACCCGTGCCCGGAGCAATGTCGCCCCGTGGCATGTGGCCCATCCCTTGGAACCGATCAATGAACCTCCGCAGCCTCACCTGCAGTCTCCTCCTCGCGGTCCTCGCCGGCGTGGTCTCCGTTTCGACGGCGCTGGCTGATTCCCCGTTGGTCGGCAAGGTCAAGAAGATCGACGGCACCGAGGTCGATCTCGCCGACTACAAGGGGAAGGTCGTCGTCGTCGTCAACGTCGCCAGCCAGTGTGGCGCCACGCCCCAGTACGCCGGCCTGCAGAAGCTTTACGACACCTACAAAGACCAGGGCTTCGTGATCCTCGGCTTCCCCGCCAACGAGTTCGGCTCCCAGGAGCCCGGCTCCGATGCGGAGATCTCCAAGTTCTGCAGCTCGAAGTACAACGTCACGTTCGACATGTTCTCGAAGATCAAAGTGAAGGGGGACGGCCAGTCGCCCCTCTACAAGGCGCTCACCACCCAGGCCAAGCCGGACGGCGACGTGAAGTGGAACTTCGAGAAATTCATCATCGGCAAGGACGGCGCGATCAGCGGCCGCTTCGCCACGCAGGTGAAGCCAGACGATGCGGCCTTCGTAAAGGCGATCGAGGCCGAACTGAAGAAGTGATCGCGGCGGATCCCGTCGCTCTTTGACTGCTCCCTGCCCCCTGTTCCTGCCTCTCGAGGCGGGAACGGGGGCGCAGGTGAGTGGGAGGAGGGAGGGATTTCAGGCCGCGCGCGATTCGGCATGACCGGCATGATCGGAGTGCGCCGCTGCTGCGGCGCCTTCCCCATCGATCGTCCGCTTCACGACCCATGAGGGGCGGCCCTGAACCTCGCGGTAGGTGCGGACAACATATTCGCCGACGATGGCGACCGCGGAGGTTTGGATCGCCCCCGCCAGGGTGACCACCGCGGCGATCGCCGATACGAGCGACCTGTCGCCGGTGGGCATCAGGCATGCCAGGAGCGTGCAGCCGACGCCGACGGTCGCCAGCAATCCGGCCGCCCACCAGGCGGCCCGCAGGGGCGTGTCGGAGGAGAGCATGACCGCATCGATCGCCAGGCGGATCAATTTCCTGGTCGAGTACTTCGTCTCGCCGGCCGAGCGGGCGTGTCGGTCGTACCAGACAGGCTCCTGCCGGAAGCCGGTCCAGGCCACGAGCGAGCGGAGGTAGCGCCGCTTCTCCGGCAGGCTGCAGACGGCGTCGACCACGGCCCTGTCGAGGAGCTTGAAGTCGCCGGTGTCGACCGGGATCGGATAGGGAACGAGGCTCGCGAAGAAGCGGTGGAAGCAACTCGCGGTGACGAGTTTGAACCACGTCTCGCCGTCGCGCGACCGCCGGCGACCGTAGGCCACGTCGGCTCCGGACCGCCAGCACTCGACCATCTCGGGGATCACCTCGGGGGGATCCTGGAGATCGGCATCGATGATCACGACCGCGTCGCCGCGGGCCCGTGCCAGCCCGGCCGACATCGCCGACTGCTGGCCGAAGTTTCGCGACAGCTCGATGACCGTCGCGCGGGGATCGGCTGCCGCGATCGCCTCGAGGCGCGAGAGGGTTTGGTCGCGGCTGCCGTCGTCGATGTAGAGGATCTCGAAATCCATCCCTGTCGACGGGAGCGCCGCCACGAGCCGGCGATGGGTCGACTCGATCACCTCCTCCTCGTTGTGGCAGGGGATGACGATCGACAGCAGGCCGCGGGAGGCGGGGCGGGCCCGCTTCACCGCGCGGTGCGGCAGGATGTCGGGGCCATGTTCGGACGAGGCTTGCGTGGTCATCGTGTGAGGCTCTCCGTAGCGGCTTGTCGCGGCGGCGGGGCGTCGGTCCTGCCGATGAGGAGGAAGTCTCCATCCTTAAAAAGTGGGCGGACGCGGCCCACGACACCGATGCCGGACGGCAGATTCGATTCGATCGTCCGCAGAGCCTCTTCCGTGACGAGGAGGATGGAAGAATCGCCGGTGGAAAGGTCGGCGATCGCCTGGTCGGCCTGCTCAGGCCGCCATTCGTTGACATGGCCACGGGCGTAGTAGACGACGTTTGGCGTGTTCTGCCCGTAGGTCGACAGCCGGGCCGTTCCTCCGGCATGACGATGGGCCTGCTCGACAAGACCTGGCAACGCATTCGCTCCGGCGATCCGCGCCGCGGCCGGGCCGACGGCCAGGCCCGTGTAGACCAGCGACAAGCCGACCATCGCAGCCAAGGGATCGAATTGCCCGCTGCGGGCCCCCCACCAGCACGCCGCGGCCCCGAGGATCGGAACGAGGCCGACCAGCGCCGCCGGGGTCGCGCCGGTCACGCCGAACCGGCCGACGACGAGGATCGTGGCCGCGGTGGCCACGCCGCCGAACACGACCCATCCGAGGCCGGCCGCGAGCCACCGCGGCATGGCCACCGACTCGCGGTTGACCAAGCGCGTGGCCGTCGCAGCGACGACGAGGGCGGCGGCAGGGTAGGCGGGAAGGACGTAGTTGGGCAGCTTCGTCGCCGCCAGCGAGAAGGCACCGACCCACACCAGCAGCCAGAGCAGGGCCAAGCCGAGGCCGCGCCGCTCGAGCGGGGAAGCGGCGGTGCGGGTTGCCCGCCAGGTCGCCACGACGATGGCAAAGGGGAGGAAGCACGACCAAGGGTAGAAGCCGACGAGCATCGCCAAGAGGTGGAAGAAGATGCCGCCGCTGTGATTCTCCATCGGGGCTGCGAAGCGGCCGACGTTGTGAATCAGGAAAAACCCTGCCGGCCACTCCCCGTTGGTTCGGAGGCCGACAGCGACATACCACGGGGCGGCGACAGCAAGCATCGCGAGGGTGAGGATCACCGGACGGATGAACGCCACGGACCTGAAGCCGGCCCGGATCGCAGTCAGCATCTGCCGGCCGACCGACGCCGACGAATCACGGCGGGCCTGCCATTCGATGGCCGTGACCCACGGGAGGATCACCGCCAAAGGGCCGACGAAGCCGACTGGTCCCTTGCAGAGGACCGCGAGGCCGCCGAGGGCTCCGACCAGAGCCGCCTTACCAGCGGAGAGCCGCGGCGATGATCCATGGGAACCGGCGGTCGCGGCGACGAGGAGCGGCTCGGTGGCGAGGACCGTCATCCAGGTTGTCAGCGCGGTGAGGATCGCATCCGGAGTGGCGGCATGCGATTCGATCCCGACCAGGAGGCAGCCGATCCAGGCCAGCGCCGCCACGACGCCCGTCCGAACGGAGAACCAGGCCGTGCCGGCGCGGAGCAACGCCAGCGCCGTCGCCAGCGCCGCCAACGCCGAGGGGATCCGGGCGGGGATCTCGGAAACCCCAAACAGCCGGTAGCAGGCCGCCATGCACCAGTGCATGAGCACCGGCTTGTCGACGGCGAGCGTGTCGTTGTACATCGGCACCACCCAGTCGCCCGTCTCGAGCATCGTCCGGGCGATGGCGGCGAATCGCGGTTCGTCCTCGTCCCAGAACGGCATCGGCGCGAAGCCGACCGCCAGCGTCACCGCGGCGGCGACGACGACCACCACCAGCGGGTGCCGCAGTGTGGAGCCGTCCCCGGCGGTTGTCGGGGCGACGGGCATCGGGCCATCGCCAGAGGGGCCGCTGGTGGTGATGTGGGTGCTCATGGGGTCGGGGCTGGGGCGTGCCATGCCAGGGGGGTCTCCGGACTCTGGGCGTGTGGGGCAGCGAGCGGATCGCCGTGCTCGTGGGGCGCGGCGCGGGGGCCGATGACGAGCAGGCCGGGGGCGAACAGGGGACGTTCTCTGGCAATGACCCCGTAGCCCGGGGGCAGGGGGGAAGGGAGGTTCATCTCGAAGCGGGCATCGACGAGGAGGTGGGCATCGGGCCGCCCCTCGAGATGGGCGCTGACCGCCTCGGTGGAGTGCAGTTGTGGGATCGTGTCGGCGGCATAAAAAACGACGCTCGGCGGAACGCTCCCGAAACCGGCCCAGGCCCCTGCCACGGGACGCGCCGCAAGCGAGTCGACGAGGCGCTGGGCGGCACGGGCGCCCCCGACGAGATCGCTCCCCACCGCCGCCAGCAGCGTGACCACCAGGCAGGCGCTGATCGCGAGCGCCCCGAGGGCATCCGGGCGGCGTCCCCTCGATTGGAGAATCCAGGCCGCTGCGGCCCCGGCTGCCAGAATCAGGCCGGTCGGTGAGAGCACCTGCAGGGGGGGGACCCCCAGGGAGGAAGCGAGTGCCAAGCCGATCCCGATCCCGATCCCAGCGAGAAACAGAATTGACCACGCCAACCGCATCACCCCGTCGATCGCCGCGCCTGGAACGCGGCACCACCGGGTGCAGATCGCTTCGCCGGCCGCCCACGAGGCGAGCAGGTCGCCGGTGATCACCGCCAGCGCCGGGTACGCGGGCCAGACGTAGCCGGGGAGTTTTGTGCCGGCCGACGAGAAGGCGATCACCCAGGTCGCCAGCCAGCAGATCATCAGTCGGATCGCGTCCCGCCGCGCTGCGGTCGGCCCGCCGACGGGCCCGGCTGTGGGGCCGACGATCGCGGCGGCGTGGACGAGCGCCGCGGCGAGCACGATCGACCACGGAAAGAAGCCGATCGCAAGGACCGCCGGGTAGTAGACGAATGCCGATCCGTCGTGCCCCTCCATCGGTGCCTGGAATCGACCGACGTTGTGAACGAGAAGGAACCCCTCGAGCCACGCGCCGCCGGTGCGGATCGTGACCGCGACGTACCAGGGGAGGGCGACGGCCGCCGCCGTTCCCGCGATCAACGGGAGGCGGAGGCCGACGACGGCCCGCCACAGTCGGGGAATCCGGGGGATGGGGGAAGCCTGGTCATCCCAGGCCTGCCAGAGCGTGAAGGCGAGGAAGGCGACGAGCGGCATGACCAGGCCCAGCGGCCCTTTGGCGAGCACGGCACACCCAAGGGCGCCGCCACAGGCGCAGGCACCCCGCCACGATCTCCAGCCTGGGCCGAGACGCCCTTCCGCCTGCCGCTGGCCAGTCAAGAAGCACCACAACCCGAGGGTCGTGAAGAAGACGAGCGGGGCGTCCGGAGTGGCCGATCGCCCCCCCACGGCCGTCCAGACGCAGGTGGCCATGGCCAACCCGGCGAGGAGTCCGGCGTTCGCTCCAAAGCCGATCCGGCCGATCCGCCACACGAGGAGGCAGGTGAGGGTGGTGAGGATCGCCGAACCGAGGCGGGCGCCGGTTTCGTTGCGACCGGCAACGGCGAAGCCGGCGAGATGGACCCAGTTCACGAGGGCCGGTTTTTCGACCCGGAGGCGGCCGTTGAACGTGGGGACCACCCAGTCGCCCCGCTCGAGCATTGCCAGCGAGCAGGCGGCGTTCTTCGGTTCGTCTTCGTCCCAGAGCGCCGGCCCCCCCAGATTCGTGAGGAGGACCAGCGCCGCGGCGGCAGCGACAACGGCGGCGTGCAGACGCGGCGGGGTCACGGCAGGGCACCTTCCCGGGGGGCAAACGAACAGGGCCGCGGCTCCTGGCGGTCGCGCGGGGCGGGGACAGTAGGGGGAGCCCCCCGGCGGGTCAAGCCATCCGGCCCCCCCCGACCGGCCCCCAGAAGGCCCCGGTTTGGCGACGTTCCGCGTCCGGTTGACCCAGTCTGCCAGACAGGTATCTTCAGGCTTTTCCGGCGGTTTCCCGCCGACGCCGAAGCTGGGAGAGTGGCCGTTGGCAGACGAGCATTCGGACGACCAGGAGCCGGGGCCCGGGGGGCCTCCGGGAGGGGACGAGGGCCCCAGCGGCCCAGGCGCAGGTGATGGCGCCGTCGGTGGCGCCTCCGAACCGGGCGTGCTTCGTGACAGTGCCGGCGGTCGGCTGATCGAACTGCCGATCGAGCAGGAGCTGAAGGACAGCTACCTGACGTATGCGATGAGCGTCATCGTGGCCCGGGCCCTGCCCGACGTCCGCGATGGGCTCAAGCCCTCGCAGCGCCGCATCCTCGTGGCGATGAACGACCTCAATCTCTCCCCCGGGGCGGCGCGGGTGAAGTGCGCCAAGATCTCCGGCGACACCAGCGGCAACTACCACCCGCACGGCGAGAGCGTCATCTATCCCACGCTCGTGCGCATGGCCCAGGAATGGAACATGCGGCACGTGCTCATCGACAAGCAGGGGAACTTCGGCTCGATCGCCGGCCTGCCCGCGGCCGCCATGCGGTACACGGAGGCCCGTCTGTCGCCGATCTCGGCGATGCTGCTCGACGATCTCGAGCTCGACACCGTCGACTACGTGCCGACCTACGACGAGCGGAACACCGAGCCGGTGGTCCTGCCAGGGCGATTTCCCAATCTGCTCGTCAACGGCGCCGGCGGCATCGCCGTCGGCATGGCGACGAGCATTCCCCCTCACAACCTCGGCGAGGTCTGCCGGGCGCTGGTGGCGCTGATCGATGATCCCGGCATCGGCCTCGGCCAACTCCTGCAGATCGTCCCTGGCCCCGACTTCCCCACCGGTGGGATCGTGATGGGGCGGGAGGCGCTGGCTCGTGGCTACGCCACCGGCCGGAGCACGATCACCCTCCGGGCCCGGGCCACGGTCGAGGAGTTCGGCAAGAACCGGACCCGGATCGTCGTCACCGAAGTGCCTTACCAGCAGTCTCGCGACGCGATCGAAGAAAAGATCGCCGAATTGGTCAACGAAGACCGGATCCGGGGGATCTCGGCGATCCGTAACGAGAGCGACCTCAAGGAGCCGGTCCGGTTGGTGCTGGAACTGAAGCGTGACGCCGATCCCGACGTCGTGCTCAACCAGCTCTACCAGTTCTCCCCGCTCCAGACGACCTTCTCGCTCATCTTCCTGGCGCTGGTTGACGGCAAGCCGCGGATCCTCACGTTCAAGAACATCCTCGAGGAGTTCATCCGTCACCGCACGGCGGTCCTCCGCCGGCGCACTCAGCACCTCCTTCAAAAGGCCCGCAGCCGCAAGCACACCCTCGAGGGGTTGCTTGTGGCGCTGGCAAACCTCGACGAGGTGATCCGGATCATCCGCAGCTCCCGCTCCCAGGCCGAAGCCAAGGAACGCCTGACGAAGATCGAGGCGCCGGCGGCGCTCCTCGAACGCGCCCTCGGGCAGGAGGGCTTCGCGGTGCTCCAGGAGGAGCGTGGAGTGTCGGAGGCCTATGGCCTCTCGCCCGTCCAGGCGGACGCGATCCTTCGCCTCACCCTCGGGCAATTGGTCAATCTCGAGCAGGAGAAACTCTCCGGCGAACACCGGGAGCTGCTCGGCAAGATCGGTGACTTCCGGCGGCTCCTCGCAAGCGAGACGAACATCCGCGGGGTGATCCGTGCCGAGCTCAGCGAACTCGCCGAGAAGCACGGGGATGACCGGCGCACCGAGATCAGTGGCGAGGCGGGTGATATCCGCGACATGGCCGAACTGATCACCGAAGCGACGATGGTCGTGACGATCAGCCGGGCCGGTTATGTGAAGCGCACGGCCGCCGACACCTACCGGGCCCAGCGCCGGGGCGGGAAGGGGCTGACCGGTGCCCGGAGCGACGAAGAGGATCCGATCGAGCACCTCTTCGTCGCCAGCACCCACGACTTCCTCCTCGTTTTCACGACGCACGGAAAGGTGTTCACGCTCCGCGTCTTCGAGCTCCCCGAACTCGCCCGTGACGCCAAGGGGCGGGCGCTGGTCAACCTCCTCGAGTTCGAGAAGGGGGAGAAGGTGGCCGACTGCCGCGCCGTGTCGGGCTTCGAGGATTCGGGGCAGTTCCTCATGCTCGCCACCCGCAGCGGGGTCGTGAAGAAGACTCCGCTCGAGGAATACAAGCGCCGGCGAACGAAGGGGCTGATCGCCGTCAAGCTCCGCGAGGGCGATGAACTCGTCGACGCCGTGATCACGCGGCCGGGAGACGAACTCGTCCTCTCGACGGCGAAGGGGATGGCGATCCGCTTCCCGGAATCCGACGCCCGTCCGATGGGGCGCGACACCAGCGGCGTTCGCGGGATCAAGCTCACCTCGGGCGACCGTCTCGTGGGAATGGTGGTGGCCGACCCCGAGGCGACGCTCCTCACCGTGTGCACCCACGGCTACGGGAAGCGGACGCCGTTCGGCCCGGGGACGGAGCTCACCGGCCCCGGCCCTGACGGTGACGGCGAGGGAGAATCCGCCGACGTCGTGGCTGCCGACGCCGACGACGGCGCCGGGGATGAGGGGGGCGACGGCGGATCGAGTGGCATGCGCTACCGCACCCAGCACCGCGGTGGCAAGGGCGTGCGTGACATCAAGGCCACGCAGCGCAACGGCGAGGTTGTTTCGGTGGTGGCCGTCACAGAGGACGATCAGGTCCTGATGATGACCTCGCGTGGCAAGATCCAGCGGGTGAACGTCGCCGAGATCAAGGCCATCGGTCGCAACACCCAAGGGGTGAGGATCATGCGTCTGGATGACGGCGACACGCTGGCGGCCGTCGTGCCAGTACCGGCGAGCGAGCAGGAGGACGGCGATCCCACGGAAGGGGATGGGCCGATCGAAGGCGGTGATGCACCGCTGGCCGGCGGCGGCCCCCCCGCAACCGGCGGTGACGCTCCGGCAACCTGACGCGGGCATGACAAACGGATGAATCGTGGCCGCGGGCCCCGGCGTGCGCCGGGTTCGCACTGTGTTCGAGCCTGGCAGGATCAATCACCGGACTCACTCGAGAGGTCATGATGCGGATCGCAGTGGTGGGAACGGGCTACGTCGGCCTCGTCTCGGGAACTTGTTTTGCAGACAGCGGCAACGTCGTCACCTGCCTCGACATCAACGCCGACAAGATTGCCCGGCTCAATCGCGGCGAGATTCCGATCTACGAACCCGGGCTCGAGGAACTCGTCGAACGCAACGTTCGCGCCGGGCGTCTCCGGTTCACCACCGACACCGCGGCGGCCGTGAGCCGGGCGGAGATCGTCTTCCTCGCCGTCGGTACCCCGCCGGCGGCTGACGGCTCGGCCGATCTCACCGCCCTCTGGCGGGTGACCGAATCGATTGCTCCGCACCTCGATCCGGCGGCGCTGGTGGTCACGAAGAGCACCGTCCCGGTCGGGACCTGCGCCGGGATCGAGGCCCGATTGCTCGCCGCGACGGGCCGGCCTTGTCGGGTGGCGAGCAATCCGGAGTTCCTCAAGGAAGGAGCCGCGATCGACGACTTCCAGCGGCCCGACCGGGTCGTCGTCGGGGTCCGCTCCACCGCCGATGGCGAGTTGCTGCGGAATCTCTACGCTCCCTATCTCCGCACGGAGCACCCGTTCCTGGCGATGTCGCCGGAGAGCGCGGAGATGACGAAGTATGTCGCCAATGCGCTGCTGTCGACAAAGATCAGCTTCATCAACGAGGTGGCGAATCTCTGCGAGCGGATCGATGCCGACATCGACGACGTCCGCCGCGGGATCGGGCATGACAACCGAATCGGCTTCGCCTTCCTCTTTCCGGGCGCCGGGTATGGCGGCAGTTGTTTTCCGAAGGATGTCCAGGCCCTGGCGGCGATGGCCCGGGCCCAGGGGCTTTCCCCACGCGTCCTCTCCGCCGTCCACGACACCAACGTCGCCCAAAAGCAGGTGCTCGGTGCCAAGCTCGAGGCCCACTTCGGGGGCCGGTTCGCCGGCCGCCGCGTGGCGTTGTGGGGGCTAGCCTTCAAGCCCCGCACTGACGATATCCGCGACGCCCCGGCGCTCGATCTCATCGACCACCTCCTCGCCGGTGGGGCGACGGTTGCCGTCCACGATCCGGAGGCGATGGCGAACGTCCGGGCCATCTACGGCGACCGCCTGACCTACGCGGAGCGGCCGATGGAAGCGCTCGACGGGGCCGACTGTCTCGTCATCGTCACCGAGTGGGGGGAGTTCCGTCGCCCCGACTTCGACGAGATGGCCTCGCGGCTCGGGGCGAAGGTCATCTTCGACGGCCGCAACCTCTACTCGCCGGCCGAGATGCGGTCGCGCGGCTTCACGTACCACTGCATCGGCAAGGCGCCGGTCCTCCCGGGCTGATTGAGGCCGGCGTGAACGGGGAAAGCGTGAACGATCGCGATCGAGCGGAGCAGGGGGGGGCCGTCCCTCCGGTGCGTTGGACGGAGCAGGCGACCTCGGATGGGGCCCGGGCCGGCACGCTCTTCACCCCCCGCGGATCGGTGCCCACCCCGCTGTTCATGCCCGTGGCAACGGCGGCGACGGTGAAGGGGGTCGACATCGGGCGGGTCGCCGGCACCGGTGCGGGCATGGTGCTGGCCAATGCCTACCACCTCCACCTCCGCCCCGGCGAGGAGATCGTCGAGGCGGCCGGGGGAGTCGCGCGATTCATGGGTTGGGACGGGCCGATGCTCACCGACAGCGGTGGGTTTCAGGTGTTCAGCCTCGCCAAGCAGGTGAAGGTGATCGAGGAGGGGGCGTTCTTCCGCTCGCATCTCGACGGCCGTGCGATCGCCTTCACGCCGGAGGCGTCGATGCGCATCCAGGAGCGGATCGGCGCCGACGTCGCGATGCAACTCGACCATGTCATCGCCCTCCCCGCCGACCGGGAGGCCGTTGCCGACGCGATGGAGCGCTCGATCCGCTGGGCGAAGCGCTGCCGCAGCGCCCACCAGCGCCCCGACCAGGCCCTGTTCGGCATCGTGCAGGGGGGGCTCGATCCCGACCTCCGCGCCGAGAGCGCTGAGCGGCTCCAAGAGATCGGCTTTCCGGGGTATGCCGTCGGCGGGCTGTCTGTCGGCGAGGGCCCTGAGGCGATGGTGGCGACGCTCAGAGTCACCGTGCCCCGTCTCCCGGCCGATCGTCCCCGGTATCTCATGGGGGTGGGGCAACCGGCCGACATCATCCAGGCGATCGGTACCGGGATCGACATGTTTGATTGCGTCCTTCCCACCCGCTGCGGGCGCAATTCGCTCGTCTACACCTTTTCGGGGCCGATCCGCCTCCGCAACGCCCGGCATGCCCGCGATCGCCGGCCGCTGGAGGCTGATTGTCCGTGCCCCGCCTGCCGGCACGGCCGCGACTACCTCCGCCACCTGTTCCTCGCCGGTGAAATGCTCGGCCCGGTGCTCGCGTCGATCCACAACCTCACCTTCTACCAGCGGCTCGTGGCCCGACTCCGGGAGGCGGTGGTGGCCGGGCGTTTCGAGGCCGTCGCCCGGGGGATGCTCGACAGCCTGCTGGCAGGGGAGGAAAGGGTCTGATTCGGTGGGGATCCGCCCGGATTCGGTCGTTCGCCCCCCGTCATGAGCCCCTAACTGCCCGTCGCCCGGCCGGGCCGTGTGTCGCTCTTGTCGGTCGTGCGCCATGACCGATACATTTGCGGTTTTCCCCTCGCACGGTGGCGTCCCGCGCCCCCGTTCCGTCCGCCCGCAGGGTCTCCCTCTCACCATGCCGAGTTTCGCCCCTCCGACAGCCGTGGTCTTGTTGTTCGGAGAGCAGGGTCCGGTGACCCCGACGCAACTCCTCCTCCAGGTCCTCCCGTTCCTGCTCGTGGGACTGGCCGCCTGGACGTTGCTCTACAAGCCGGAACGCGAGCGGATGAAGCGGCAGCAGGATCTCCTTTCCGGGCTCAAGAAGAACGACCGTGTCCTCACCTCGGCGGGCATCTACGGCACCGTGGCCAACGTCGACCGGGAATCCGGTCGCGTGACCCTCAAGGTGGATGACGCCGCCAACGTCAAGATCCAGGTGGCCCTGTCGACGATCGCGTCGGTGCTCGACGGATCGACGGAGTCTGCCGCGTCGAGCGGGTGACTTTTCCATCCAATACCCACCCCACTCCCGAATCCCGATCCGCATCGAAAGTGAGTCTGCGACCCATGCTTCCGCTCCTCGTCCTTCCCCTCGCCCAGGCCGCCGTCGCTGCCGCCCCCGACGTTGCCGCTGCCACCACGGCAGCCACCGCACTCCCCTGGTGGCGGGTGGGGTATGGCGTCTGGCTGTTGGCGTTGCTCACGATTCTCGTGCCGACGATCCTCTCCTGGTTCCTCGCCAAGGCGCTGCGGGCCTCCGACATGTGGGGACGCCTCGCCACCGTGCTGACGGCGCTCGTCGCCGGCCTGGCGATCATCGCGCTGGGTTGGCCGCCCCGCCTCGGCATCGACCTCAAGGGAGGCGTGATCCTCGTCTATGAAGTCGATGGCTCGAAGCAGGTCGGCGGTCAGGTCGAGGATGCGATTCTGAAGATCGAGTCGCTCCTCACCGCCCGCGAAGGCCGCCTCGGCACCGCCACCCGCACGTCCGACGGCAGGATCGGCGTGAAGCTCGAGACCACCGACGCCGCCTCCCGGGCGTCGTTCATCGACGGCGTCGACAAGCTCGACTTCGGCGGCGCGAAGGTCCGGCTCGCCAAAGCTCCCGTGGCCGCAGATGCACTCGATTTGGAGTTTGAGGTCGAAGGGAGGTCGGCGGCGGTCGACATGGACAAGCTCGTCGCGGCGGTGGCCCGCCGGGTCAATCCGGGCGGCCAGAAAGAAGTCACCGTCCGTCGCTACGGCCTCGACCAGCTCGAGGTGATCGTTCCGGAGGTCGACCAGTCGGAGGTCGATCTCATCAAGAAGATCGTGTCGAGCGCCGGCGTCCTCGAGTTCCGGATCACCGCCAACCGGGACGATCCCCGCCATCGCCGCGTCATCGAATTGGGCGAGCGGTCGGTCGGCGAGACGGTCGTCGACGGCGGAGGTCCGATCGGGCGGTGGATCGAGCTCGATACCACGAAGTTCTCCGCGGATGAAAACCAGGGGCTCGTGACCCGCAAGGCCAGCGGCGGCAGCGTTCAGGTGCTCGTCGTGCTCGACCGCTTTGATGTCACCGGTGGCTACCTGACGCGCGCCGTGTCGAGCTTCGATCCCCAGTCGCTCGCGCCGTGCGTGAACTTCTCCTTCAATTCGGCCGGCTCCAGCCTGTTCGGTGTCCTTACCAGCAGCAATCTCCCCGATCCGGCCAACCGTCTCACCAGCCGGCTGGGGATCGTCCTCGACGGCGTCCTCCTCTCCGCTCCGGCGATCCGCAGCACGATCTCCTCGAACGGGCAGATCACCGGCAACTTCGAACAGCGCGATGTCGAGTCGCTCGTCGGCGTCCTCAATGCCGGCAGCCTGCCGGCCGCCCTCTACAGCGAGCCGATCAGCGAACAGCGGATCAGCCCCCAGCTCGGTGCCGACACGATCCGCTCCGGGGCCCGGGCGATGCTCCTGGCAACGATCGTCGTCCTCGCGTTCATGCTCGCCTACTACCGCTTCTCCGGCCTCGTGGCCGATCTCGCGGTGCTCCTCAACATCATCCTCGTCGTCGCCCTGATGATCTCGATCAAGGCGGCGTTCACCCTCGCCGGGCTGGCGGGGCTCGTGCTCTCGGTCGGCATGGCGGTCGACGCCAACGTGCTCATCTACGAGCGGATGCGTGAGGAGACCGACCGGGGTGCGGCCCTGCGGATGGCGATTCGCAACGGCTTTCAGAGGGCGTTCTCGACGATCCTCGATTCCAACCTGACGACAGTCATCACCGGTGTCGTCCTGTTCTTCATCGGCACCGATCAGTTGAAGGGCTTCGCCGTCACCCTCATCCTCGGCCTCCTCCTCAACCTGTTCACGGCCGTGTTCTGCTCCCGCGTGATGTTCGATCTCGCCGAGCGGAACGGCTGGATCCGCAAGCTCAACATGGCCCGGATCTTCGGGGTGACGAACTTCGAGTTTGTCCGCTGGGTGCGGCCGGCGATCCTCGGCTCGGCGTTGTTCATCCTCGCCGGCCTGGCCGCGGCGGCCCAGCGTGGGCAGGGCCTTTTCGACATCGACTTCACCGGCGGCACGAGCGTTCAGGTGGCCTTCAAGCCGGGGAAGGCTCCCGACATCGCCGATGTCCGGGAGGCCGTCAAGAAGCTCCCCAACACGGCGGTGAGTGCGGTGACCGTCGACGGGGAATCGCAGGCCCGGTTCAAGATCGACACGTCGCTGCGGGACACCGCCGAGGTGCAGCGGACGCTCCAGACGGTGTACCCCGACAGCCTCCTCACCTATGAGATGTCGTTTGCGGATGTCGCCACGGCGCCAGCCGCCGAAGGACAGGCCGCCGACGCCGTCCGGACGACCGCGACGCTCACCTTCCCCTCGAAGATCAATCAGGCCACGTTGCGGGAGAAGATCGAGGCCACCCTGAAGGCCGAAGGAGTGGGGGCGGTGCCGTTTGCCGTCGAGTCCCCCGGCGCCGTGGCCCGCTCGAAGCCGTACGAGACCTGGACGCTCTCCTCAGGGATGGATGCCGATACGACGGCGCGTGTCCTCGGGAAAATGAAGAGCGATCTGGCCGGCACGCCGGTCTACCTTTCGGCCAACTCGATCGGTGGCAAGGTGGCCGGAAACACGAAAGTCACGGCGGTTTATGCCCTCCTGGCCAGCCTGGGGATGATCGTGCTCTACGTCTGGCTGCGGTTCCAGAATGTCGCCTTCGGTCTGGCGGCGGTCGTGGCCCTCATTCACGACGTCCTCGTGGCGGTCGCCTGCTTGGCGATCTCGCACTACGTGGCGCCGTTCCTCGGTTGGGCGCTCGTCGACGATTTCAAGATCAGCCTCGACGTCGTCGCCGCGCTGCTCACGATCATCGGATTCTCGATCAACGACACGATCGTGATCTTCGACCGTCTCCGCGAACTGCGGGGCAAGGCGCAGTACGTGACTGCCCCGATGATCGACAAGGCGGTCAACCAGACCCTCAGCCGCACCGTTCTCACCTCCGGCACGGCGTTTCTGGCGACCCTGATCCTGTTCCTGTTCGGTGGATCGGGCATCCATGCCTTCGCGTTCACGATGCTCGTGGGCATCATCACAGGCACCTACAGCACGATCTACATCGCCTCCCCGATCGTGCTTTGGCTGCAGCGGTGGTTTGCCGAGGCGCCCGCCGGTGCAGCGGCGGCGGCTTCCCGTGCCGCCGGCACCGCCTGACATCCGTCGGCCCCGGGGGGCAGATTGTCCCCCGGGGCCGGCGACTTTTCCGACCTTGCGGGTCGAGGCACCCTGGCCGCCGGGGATTGAAGTCGGGCTGCGCCTCGGTCGGGCCACGTCCCGACATTTGAGGGGCTAGAGTTTTTCCGGATGGCTCGCTGATCGCACGAGGCCTCGGGGAAACCGAATCGATGATGCGCACTGCCAGGTTCCTGACCGGGTTGGTGATGGTCGTGACCGGGGTGTCGCTCGCAGCGCCGATGGCCACCCGACTCGTCGAGGCCCACTTGGGCGGGGTCACGGCCGTCGCCTCGGCAACCGATCCAGCGGCGGAACCGGCTGGCCCCGCAGCCTGGGCGGGAGCGGGCCCGGCATCCGCTCCGGCACCCGGGGGGGCTTTTGGCTATTGCATTCCCGATCCCCGCTCCGCGGCCATCGGCGCTCCCGAATCGGCCGCGCCGCCCGAATCGGCCGGCCCTCCCCTCCCGGCCAACGAACCCCAGGCTCCCTCGACAGGCTATCAGCCTCCGCCCCCGCCAGACCTGCTTCCGGCGGCGCCTGCCGATCTGTCGCTCGCCCCTCCCGCCTTCAAGAGCACCTACCGCTCGACCCTCGACGTCCCGCCGCCCCCGCTTCTCGACGTCGCCGCGCCGGCTCCTCTGGCTGTGAGCACGCCTGCGCGTGATGGCGCGACGACGTTGGCAGTGGGGCACATATCCGGGGGAGGGGTGATCCACACCGTCTCGGCTGAGATCGCGTCGGCACCGGCCTTCACGGCCTCTTCGTCGACTGCCGGCCTGCCGATGGCTGTGGCGGTCGCCCCGTCGCCGGCTCCGAGCACCTACACGATTCGGGACGGCGACGATCTGACCTCGATCGCGACCCGCCTCTACGGTCACCCCGGCGCTGCGGAGGCGATTTGGTCGGCCAACCGCGACCGCCTCACCGATCCGGCGGTTTTGCCGATTGGGCTTTCGCTCCGCATTCCCCCCACCTGGGTTCCTCCCGCGGCACGGCAGCGGGGACTTACCGGCGGGCCAGCGCCGATCGAGCCGGCACGCCGCCCGGCGCGGGTCCGAGTGGGGCCGGGCGAAACGCTCGAGAGCTTGGCGGAGCGGTTCTACGGCAACCGGGCCATGGCCGGCCGGCTGTGGGAGGCCAATCGCGATCAACTCCGCAGTCCTGCCCTCGTCGTGGCTGGAATGGACCTCCGCCTCCCCTGATGGCGTGAAGCTGCCCAGCCGGCGGCGGGGGAAATGGGGCCGGATCGGGTCTTTCCCCGGCGGATTGGGTAGGATGTAGGCGGGAGTCAGCCCCGGACCACGGCGGGCCGCGGCGCCGACGCAGAGGGAAACCCATGGCACGCCACACCACAGCAGACGGAGCACCGGAAGATCCGGACGGCCCCGACGATGGCGTGATGGGAACCTCGGCTCTGATCGCCCGCGATCTGCCGGCGCTGGCCGCCAGCCTCGTGCTCCACGTCGTGCTCCTCCTCACGCTCGCCCTTGTCGGTGTGGCCACGCCGCCGGCGGCTCGTCCGGCGGTGACCGTCATCGAGACGCCCCTCGAACGCGACGAAGAGGTCGATCTGGCGCCGCAGGAGATGATCGTCAGCGATATGCCGGAGGAGACCGGTGCTGCCGGCGATGATCAGTCAGCCGACGTGGCCCAGTCGCTCGCCCCCGTTCTCGACACCGTTTCGATGACGCCGGTTGAGCCGAGTGCGGAGCTCGTCGGTGACATCCAGATCGATCCGCTCGACGAACTTCCCACCGCCACCGAGATCGACGAGACGATCGTCGTCCGGGGGGCGGTCGGCGCGACCACGAGCGGCGCGTCGGGGGCGGTCCACCGCCTGACTGCCGAGATCGATGCTTCGCTTCGGCAGCGTCCGACGGTCGTCGTGTGGGTGTTCGACCAGTCGGTGAGCCTCTCGGCGCAGCGCAAGGAGATCGCCAGTCGGCTGGAGCGCGTTTTTCATGAACTGGGCGCCGACCGCTCGCAGCGGCACCGCCCCGATCTCGAAAACCTCGTGGTCGCGTTCGGAAAGAACGTGTCGCTGATCACCAAGAAACCGACCGACGACGTTGCCGAGGTGATCAAGGCGATCGATTCGGTACCGGTGGATGATTCCGGGGTGGAGATGACGTTTGCGGCGATTCGGGCAGCGGCCGACAGCGCCCGGATCTACCGCACCTCCGCACCGAAGAAGAATGTCATGGTCGTCGCCTTCACCGACGAGGTGGGGAACGACCAGCAACTCGCCGACCAGACAGCCCAGTACTGCCGCAAGCTCGGCATCCCCGTCTACGTCGTCGGTGTTCCGGCGCCGTTCGGGATGCGGGAGGTGCGGATGAAGTATGTCGAGTTCGATCCCAAGTTCGACCAAGGCGATGCCGAGCAGTGGGCGGTCATCGAACAGGGGCCGGAGACGCTCTATCCCGAAGTGGTGCGCGTCAGCAGCGGCACCCGCGAGGACGAGGCGATCGATTCGGGATTCGGGCCGTTCAGCCTCTCCAAGCTTTGTGCGGAAACCGGCGGCATCTACTTCCGCGTTCATCCCAATAGCGGTGAGCGGGGCCGGGTCACCAATCAGATGGTGGGGCCGATGGCGTCCCAGATCCGCTATTTCTTCGATCCCGACGTGATGCAGGCCTACCAGCCCGACTACGTCGCTGCGGCGAAACTTCAGCAGGACATCACGGGCAACGCTGCCAAAAAGGCACTCGTCGAGGCGGCACGGTCGACGGAGATCCAGCCGATGGAGTCTCCGGTGATGACGTTCCCCCGGCGCGACGATGCGGCCCTGGCGGGCCTCCTCTCCGACGCCCAAAAGGTGGCGGCCAGAGCCCAGCCGAGGATCGACGCGCTCCACGCGACGTTGACCGCCGGAGCAGCGGGACGAGAGGCGATCAAAGAACGACGCTGGCAGGCGGGCTACGACCTGGCGCTCGGGCGGGTGCTCGCGGCAAAGGTCCGGACCGATGCCTACAACCAGATGCTCGCCCAAGCCAAGCTGGGGATGAAGTTCCAGGACGAGAAGAGCGACACCTGGCAGCTGGAGCCGAGCGAGGAGGTGACCGTCGGATCACAGACGGAGAAACTCGCCAAGCAGGCCAGGGAACTCCTCGAAGGCGTGGTTCGCGAGCATGCCGGCACCCCGTGGGCCCAGGTGGCCGCCACGGAGCTGCAGACCCCGCTGGGGTATCGGTGGACGGAGCGGTTCACCGGGGTGAACACGCCGCAGATGGCCGACGGCGGAAACAACAACAACGTGCCGGCGCCCCCTTCGGACGACAAGAAGCGAAAGCTCGGTCCGCCGAAGCCGAAGCGGAATCTCAAGAACCTCTGACCGCCAGACGGTGGCGGCGTCGCGGGATGCGACGCTCTCCGGGGCTAGCAAACGACGTCAGCGTCCCCGCGGAGGCGTTTGCAAGCCCCCCAAGTGGCCCAAGGCCATGGATGGCTTGGGCCACGTGAAGTCAGAACGTGAGGTTGCCGTCGGCGAAGCTTTCGCGGCTGTCGTAGGCGTGGAAGTTGCGCGAGATCCGCTGGGCGAGGATCTGGAGAAACATGGCGCGGAATTGCGCCTCGCTGCGGTCGCTGACCGGCATGGCACCGTCGGTCGGGAAGCTGAAGTCGTCGTAACGCTTCGTGAACACGACCTTCTTCTCGGCGACGTCGAACACGCGGACGCTGAAGCTCGCGCGGCCTCGGTAGAGCGTCGAACCCTCGTGCATGCGGAAGGATTCGAGATCAATCCCCACCACCATGTCGGCGTCGAGCGACTTGCCGACGGTGGGGTAGTCAATCCAGGAGTTCTCGTCGATCCAGCGAGCGACCTCGTCCTGGCTGATGACGCGAGTCTTGCGGACGTTCTTCTCGATCAGTGCGCCGACGGTGCCGGCCAACTCGCGGGAGGATCCGGCGTCGCTGAACTCGAGCTCGACGATCGGCTTGCAGATCACCGCGACATGCTTCCCCTTGAGCCCCTTGTATTCCGCCGGGGTGTCCTGGGGCGCGATGAGATAGGCCGCCGTGAGGAGCGTGGAACAACCGGATGCCACCGGCACGAGCGACGCGACGGCCAGGCAGACACCAGCCAGAAACGGGCGGCGCGATGACCGGGAACCGGCTTCAGCGACGGCGTGGGCGGGGCACATGCGAGATCCCTCGGGGGTGGACTCCGGAGCAGCCGCACGGAGGGCGGCCGGGGCCGGATGGGCCGGGACTGTAGCCATGAGGGGAGCGTGGGGGAAGGTCGCCTTCCGCCATGCGCAGGCCGGTTTAGGGGATCGGATGGCGGCCGGCAGGGCCGCGGCGGCAAAATGGGCGGCCATGGCAGGTCCAGCGCACGAACCACCGGGCAACGATCTTCTCATAACGCTCGCGGCGGCCCTGCCGGAGCAGGGATTGTGGGATTGGCCGGTGCTGGTCGGCGTTTCGGGGGGAGCCGACAGCGTCGCCCTGCTTGTGGCCCTCGTCTCGCTCGCGAGCCGGCGGGGAGCGAGCGGGCGGATCCTCGTGGCCCACGCCCACCATGGCCTGCGGCCCGAGGCCGACGACGATCTCCGTTTCGTCGTGGCCCTCGCTTCCGATCTCGGCGTGGAGGTCGTGACGGAGCGGCTCGGCCTGAGGGGAGCGACGGGGAACGGCGGCGAAGGGCTCGAGGCCCGCGCCCGGCGGCTCCGCTATGACTGGCTCGGACGGACCGCCCACGAACGTGGGGCCCGGCATCTGCTCGTGGCCCACACGGCCGACGATCAGGCCGAGACGATTCTCCACCGGGCGCTGCGCGGGACGGGGGTGACTGGGCTCTCGGGAATGAAGTCCGCCCGGCGGTTCATCGATGGCGTGGCCCTGCTCCGGCCACTGCTGGGCGTCCGCCGGGGCGAACTTCGTCGCTTTCTCGTCGAGCGGGGGCGCGCGTGGCGTGAGGATGCGTCGAATGCCGATCCCCGCTTCGCCCGGGCGTTCCTCCGGCACGAGGTGTTGCCGCGTGTCGAGGCGGGGGCGTGGCCGGCGGCCACCGAGGCGCTTGTCCGCCTCGGGCAGCAGGCGGGGCTTGTCTCGGCGGCCCTCGACAGCGCCGCCGGATATCTCCTCGACCGCCATGCCCACCGGTTGGCCGACGGCGCTGTCAGCCTCGATGCCGCTGCGCTGGCAGGCCTCGATTCCCATCTTCTCGCCGCGCTGTTCGGGGCCCTGTGGCGGCAGGAGGGCTGGCCGGAGCGCGACATGACAGCCGCCCACTATGCCCGCCTCGTGGCCTTGCTTATCGCGGCCGAGCGCCGGGAAGCGGCCGCGATCTGCCTCCCGGGCGGCGTGCGGGGGAGTGTGATCCCGTCCGGGAGGATCGAACTTCGCCCCGGTGTTTCACTCCACGAAAACGCCCCCTGAAATGCCGACGCCCGGCACTCCCATGAGGAAGTGCCGGGCGTCTGTCGATCGAATGGCCGGGCGCTCAGCCAACCCGGCCCTGCGAGGCCGGGCTCAGCCAACCCGGCCCTGGGAGGCCGGGCTCGAGCCGTTCAGTGATGGACGCCGCGGGCCTGATAGCCACCGCGCGACTTGAACCAGCCAAGGAGGGCGAGATAGCAGAGGAGCATCGCCGCCGGCACCAGCGCCGTGAGCTTGAGGGCTTGGCGTCCGCCGAACAGACCGGCTGCCTCCACGAGTTTCTTGTCGGTGGCTGCCGTAGTCGCGGCGGTATCCCACCACTTCACCAGGTTCTCCTGCTCGGCGACCGCCTTGGGGTTGGTGGCCTTGTCGGAACGCATCAGGTCGAGGGCACGCTGGGCCTCCTTGCCACCGTCTTCGAGCACGGCGGCCTTCTTGCCGTCGAGCCCGACCGACTTCAGCCAGAGGAACTCCCCCTCCTTGTCCGACTTGTAGCGCTCGTAGACCGCCTGGTCGGCCTGCTTGAGATTCTGCGAGGCATTTTGATCCTGGAAGAATCCGATTCCAGGGCCGCCGAGCAGTCCGGCGGAAAGCATGCCGGCGGCACCCGTAGCGCCGATCGTGATCGCGCCCCCCTTGGGGAACTGCTCGCTCACCACGGCCAGCATCGTCGGCCAGAGGAAGGTCTTGCCGATGCCGTAGACGGTGGCGGCCACGATGCACATCACACCCCCCTCGGCATTGCCGAGGAGCGTCAGCCCGAGGGCTCCGAGAAGAGCCGAAAGGGCGAGCAAACCGAGCGGCGAGATCCGCTCGACGATCGGGCCGGCGAAGAACCGGAGGATGAACATCAACGCCGAGGTGTAGACGAAGAGGAGCAGGCCATTGGCCGGGCTGGCCATGATGCTGCCGGTGATCTTGCCGATCCAGGAATCGGTGCCGAGTTCGACGTAGCCGACCAGCGCGTGGATGAGGAGGAGGAAGGCGAGCATCGGATAGCCGATCTTCCAGCCGGTCGCCGCGCCGAAGCCGACGAGCAGGGCCGCGCCGGCGGCGGCCGCGAGCCAAAGCGGGAACTGAAGATCGCTCTTGAAGAACAGCGCGAGCAAGGCACAGATCACCGCTGCCCCGAGCATCCCGAGTTCCCCGAGCATGTCGCGGTAGGAGATGCCCGACGTGCTCGCCTCGCTCTTCGGGAAGCGCTGGCCGAGGAGCATGAGGCCGTAGATCGCGACCGGAATGAGGAACAACGAGATCTGGACTTGCCACGACACGGGCTTTGCGTCAGCGCCGCCGGTCATGAAGTAGCTGGCGAGACCGCCGAGGATCAGGCCGCCCGGCCATCCGGCGTGGAGGATGTTGAGGTAGTGGGTCTTGTCCTTGGGGAAGAGCGTCGCCACGAGCGGATTAACGACCGCCTCGGCGATGCCGTTGCCGATGGCAAACAGGAACATGCCCCAGAAGAGACAGAAGTAGGCCGCGGGCTTGCCTCCCGAAGCATACGCGGCGCCGGCCGCCAGGGTGAGGACGGCTGACACGATGTGAGTCGCGAACGCGGCGGTCATCAGTCGCCCGAAACCGATCCGGTCGGCAATCAGGCTGGAGAGAAGAATGATGATTCCGAAGCCGGTCAGACCACCACCGGTGATGGCGCCCAGTTCGGTCTGGGTGAAGCCGTACTGTTCGGCCCACTGGCCGAGAATACCGGCCCGGATCGAGAAGCCGACCCCCGCGGCCGCGATCGCCATGAAACCTGCCCAAAGGAGCCGCTGGGCGTTGACGCCCGCCGGCGAACCGGCGTCGGCGGAGGAATGGGCGGAGTGCTCGGGCGCGTTCATGCGATCTCGCTTGCGTAAATGTTGGGGAAATCCACGCCGCTTCCCCCCGGAAACGGCATGTGAGAATCGGCACTATAGCAAGGGGGCGTGGTTCACGGAATCCGGGGCGTTCGCCCCGGCCGGCCCGCGGGGGAACCGGGCCTGAGGGGCTGTTGACCCCGGGTTTCCCGGGCACGTACCCTCCCGCCCCCGATCAACCCGTTCCCGGCCATCAGTCCCGGCCGGAAGTCCCCTGCGCCTCATCCCTTGAACCGCTTCTCCGACACGCTCTGGACGGTCGTGCGCTGGGCCGTGCCCGTCACGGTTGCCGCGGTGATCGTCGCCGTCGCCATCGGTTCAAACCGACTTGGCGAGGAGGTGCGGATCCGCGCCGAGGCGCGGCTGGCGCGGGAGTTTCCCGATCTCGTCGTCCAGGTGCAGGGGGCGAGCGTCGTCTCCGGAGAGGGGCTCGTCCTCCGCGGAGTCTCGCTCACCGACCCGAAGATGCCCCAGCAGTGGCGGCAGTTGGTCTGGATCGACGAGGTGCGGCTGGCCTGCGGCACGACGCTCGCGGATCTCTCCGCGGGCACTCCGAAGATCGCCTCCGTGCGTGTTCGTCGCGCGGTTGTCCATGTGGTGCGGCATCATCAGGGGGCATGGAACATCTCCCGACTCGCCGGGCATGCCGGAGGCGGGACGATGGTGCCGGTGAGTGTCGAGGATGGCACGCTCCTGGTCGATGACCTCAGGCTCCAGGCCCGGACGACGCTCCGCCGCGTTCAGGTCGACCTCCAGCCAGAGGCCAACGACACCGTCGCGGTCCGCGGGAGCGCCGACGGCGATCTGTTCGATCGGGCGAGCGTTCAGGGGAGAGTCGTCCCCGCCACCGGTGGCTTCGATCTCACCGGGGCCATCGAATCGATCGACGTCGCCCCCCGCCTCATGCATCTGGTCGCGGCCGAGGCGGAGTCGATCGCTTCGGCGGAGCGGGCTGCCGAAGTCCGGCGTTTCGGGAGCGGCCTCCGCGGTCGGATCGACCTCGGCTGGCGGGCGGCCGGCTCCCTCCGCGATCTCGGCACCACCCAGACGACGGTGGCCGCGCGGCTGGAGTCGGGGCGGTACGAACATGCCTCGCTCCCCTTTCCGCTCCGCGACATCTCGGCAGCCTTCGTTGCCGACAGGACGGGCGTGCGCTGCGAGCGGCTCGAGGCCCATACCGGTTCGGCGCTCCTCCGCGGGTCGGGGCGGCTGGCCGGATGGAGCGGTGACGCCGATTTCGATCTCCTCCTCGAGGCGGAGCGGCTCGTCGTCGACCGGCAATGGGAGGGCCTCCTTCCCGATACGTGGAAGGTGCAGTGGAGCCGGCTCCTCCCTGCCGGTGAGATCGATCTGCGGGCCCAGTTCACCCGTCGCGCCGGCGCGATCGATCCGAAGGTCTCGGTCCGTTGCCGGAACGCCTCCCTCACCCACTACCGTTTTCCGTACCGCGTCGACCGCACCGTCGGCACCGTGGTCGTCGATGGCGGGGCGGTGGCGATCCACCTCACCGGGCAGGCCGGCGGCCGTCCAGTCCACATCGAGGGGGCGTTTCGGTCGACGCCCCAGGGAACGAAAGGGGCGCTCGAGGTCCGCGGGGATGCGATGCGGGTCGATGATGGGCTACTTGCCGCGATGCCCGCGCGGAGCCAGGCGATCGTGCGATCCTTGCGGGCGGCCGGCGTCTTCGATTTCGTCTTCCGCCATGAACGCGACGCCCGCTTTCCCGCCGGTCACTCAAACACCCTCGGGATCCGTTTGGTCGACTGCTCGATGAACTACGCCGGCTTCCCCTATCCGCTCACCAAGGTGCAGGGGAGCCTGCGGATGCAGGATGGCACCTGGACGATCAAGGACATCGTCGGTAGCAATGACACGGGCACGGTGCGCTGCACCGGTGGGCTGGTGCCCCGCGGGGCCGACGACGGGGAACTGACCCTCGAATTGGCCGGACAGGGGGTCGTCGTCGAACGCGAACTGCGCGACGCGCTGCCCCGCGGCGCCCGCAACGTCTGGGACGATCTCGACCCCCGGGGGATGGTCGACTTCCAGGCCACCATCCGTCATGCCGTCCGGGCCCGCGGCACGACCGTCGAGGTCCGGGCGACGCCGCACGGCGACACGGTGTCGATCGAACCGTCCTGGTTCCCCTACCGCCTGGAGCAACTCAAGGGGAATCTCGAGTGGAAGGACGGCCTGCTCCGCTTCGGTGGGGTGCGCGGTCGCCATGCCCGCACCACCGTGGCCACCGACGGCATCTGCCGGTTTCTTCCCGACGGCGGTTGGCATGTGTCCTTCACCCGCTTGGCCGCCGATCGTTTCCGTGCCGAGCACGACGTCCTCGAGGCGATGCCTGCCTCGCTGCGCCGGGCCATCGCGGCCGTTCACCCCCACGGTCTGCTCTCGGTCGACGGGGCCCTCGACATCTATTCCACGCAATCGACCGCCGAGGGACGTCCCGGTCCCGCCGCGGCATCGTGGGACATGCAGCTCGACCTCGAGCAGGCCTCGCTCGAGATCGGCGCCCCGCTCGAGCATGTCCATGGCGGCGTCCACCTCCGCGGCCAGAGCGACGGCAGGGCATGGCGCTGCGACGGCGACATGCGGATCGACAGCGCCATCTGCCGCGGAGTCCAGCTGACTGGCGTCGAGGGCCCCCTGGCGATCGACGCTGCGGGTGTCCGGTTCGGCGCGTCGGCGGCGCGGGAAGGGGAAGGGGAGCCTCGTCGTCTCCTCGCCCGGCTCGCTGGCGGGACGCTCGCCCTCGACGGCAACGTCGTCGCCGGGGATGGCGGTGGGTTCACGCTTGCCGCATCGCTCTCCGATGCCGATCTCGAACGGATCACGTCCGACACCGGGCGCGGATTGGCCGGAGGGGCACGGCCTTACAAGGGGCGCGTGTTCGGTGTGCTCGAGCTCTCCGGGTCGCGGGCCGGCCCCCATTCGCTCGTCGGTCGGGGGCAGGTTCGGCTCCGCGATGCCGACATCTACGAGCTCCCCGTCGTCCTCGCCATGCTTAAAGTGCTCCGCGTGAAGGCCCCTGATCTGCGCGCTTTCGGATCATCGGTCGTCGATTTCCGCGTCGAGGGGCCGCGTGCCTACCTCGACAACATCGAACTCTCCGGCGATGCCATCAGCCTCGTCGGCAGCGGCGAGCTCGAGTTCGACTCCGTCGTCCACCTCACCTTCCGGTCGATCATGGGGGATTCGCAGTCGCAGTTGCCGGCGATGAAATCGATGCTCGGGGGGGCGAGTGGCAGTTTCCTCCTCATTCACGTCGATGGCCCGCTCGCCAATCCCGACATCAAGAGCGAGGCTTTTCCGACGCTCGCCGCGGCCCTGCAGCAGTGGCAATCGCAGACTCGAGCCCGCGACACGGCCGTTCCCCCACCCCCGCCGGGAGCCCTGCGGGCCCAGGCCGGCGGCCGCCAGGCAGGATTCCTCACGCCGATCTCCAGCCCCGGTGGCTCCCTGCCTCCCGCCGCCCCCGCATCCGTGCCGGCGCTCACCCCCGTGGCGGGTGCCGGCGGCATGAGGGGCGGCTACAGTGGTGCAGCGCCGGTCACTCCCCCGGCCCCTCCGGCTCCCCGCACTTTCCCCGACGGACTGCCATGACCAGCGCGAAACTCCCCTTCGTGAAGATGCACGGACTCGGCAACGACTACGTCTACATCGACGGTTTTTCCGTCGCCGTGCCGTCCGATCCGCCGGCCCTCGCGCGACGGATCTCGGATCGGCATCGGGGCGTTGGCGGCGATGGGCTGATCCTCGTCGAGCCCTCGGATGTGGCGGCCGCAAGGATGCGGATGTTCAATGCCGATGGGAGTGAATCGGAGATGTGTGGCAACGGCGTTCGGTGCGTCTCCCACCTCGTCGTGTCGCGCGGCTACGCGCCGGCTGGGCCGGTGCGGATCGAGACTGGCCGGGGCGTGCTCGATCTTGTCGTCGATCCGACCGGCCGACGGTCGTCGCGCGTCCGTGTCGACATGGGGGAGCCGATCCTCTCCCCCGCGCGGATCCCGGTCGATCTTCCGGGGGAGCGGGTCGTCGAATCGCCCTGCTCTGCACTGTCCCGCGCGGAAGCATGGTGGGAAGCCGCCGGCTTCGATCCGCGGATGACAGGCGTATCGATGGGGAATCCCCATGTCGTCTTCTGGTGCCGTGACGTCGCCGCGGTGCCCCTCGGCGAGTTCGGTCCGCGGATCGAGACCGACAGGCTCTTTCCGGCGCGCGTCAACGTCCATGTCGTCGAGGTTCTCGACCGAGAGCGCGTGCGGATGCGCACCTGGGAACGCGGCAGCGGGATCACCCAGGCCTGCGGCACCGGGGCCTCGGCGGTGTGCGTGGCAGGGGTTCTCTGCGGCAGAACCGGCGAACGGATCCGGGCCGAACTGCCTGGGGGGGAACTCGAGCTCGAGTGGGCGGGGCAGGGGCCTGTCTTCATGACCGGCCCTGCGGAGGAGGTGTTTGAAGGGGTGTGGTACGAAGATTGACGTCCGGCCGGACCGCTCGCCGACAACAGGGGCGTGGGCAACAGGGGCGTGGGCAGGATCATGAGCACGGGGCGCGGCGGAGCACGCGGCCCTCGAGGGACATCAGGAAGGGATTCCGAGCGTGAAGATCACTTCGCCATTGGCCATCGGTGCCGCGTCGCTGGCAGCTGCAGGGGTCATCGGTCGCTGGATGGGGACCCTCGACTACCGGGTCGACTTCGCTGATCCGACGGTCGATCCTGTCCATCCCGATTACCGGGGGGCGAAAATCTACGTCTTCTGGCACGAGGGGATTCTCCTTCCCCTCCATCTCCGCGGTCATTCGAACATCTCGATGCTCCTCTCGCGCCACTGGGATGCCAACATCCTCGAACGGGTGGCACGGATGATGGGATTCGGCACGGTCCGCGGCAGTTCGTTCCACGGTGGCTCGGCGGCGCTTCGGGAACTGGTCTCGCGGGCGCGCAGCGGCAATCTCACGATCACTCCCGACGGGCCGCGCGGGCCCCGACGTCGGCTGGCGCCGGGCTGCGTGTTTCTCGCCAGCACACTCGGCATCCCGATCGTGGCGATGGGGCTGGGGTATGACCGCCCATGGCGCTTGAACACCTGGGACCGCTTTGCCGTGCCCCGTCCATGGTCGCACGCTCGGGCGGTCGTCAGCCGGGCGATCCATGTTCCGCCCGCGCTCGATCGTGACGGGATCGAACGACATCGATCGGGCGTGGAACGTCTCCTCGTGCGCTTGTCCGACGACGCCGAGGCCTGGGCTCGCTCGGGGCGGAGTCGTGAAGGGGACCGCGTCGTGCGCCCGGAGCCCTCGAGGGTCGCTGGTTGGGCCGCAGCGATGAAGGGGCCGCGGGGCGTGATGGTCGACGAGGAGCTCGACCGCGTTCTCCCCACCGAAGCGGTCGTCGCGAGCGCCGCGGCCTGAGCCTGTGGCGCGTCGTGTGCCGGATGTGACGGGGGGCCCGTGCTCCCCGCACGACACTTTGCGCACGCCGGCAAAAGGCCTGTCTCCGGCGCCGAGGCCGCCGGTGAAGGGCCGCCAGTGCGGTGCAAGCACGGTTTGACAGCATGGTTTGACAGCAGTGCTTGCACCCCTATACTCGCGCCGACCTCGTCACGAAGGCGTTCCAAGGATGGATGCAAAAAACCACTCAAATTCATTGCGCGGGCAAGCCGCCGGACGTGGCAGGGCGCCGAGGAAGGAACGCACGGCGGGCGCGGTGGATCCGTGCGAAGCGGTGGATCCGTGCGAAGCGGTGGCTGTCGCGATCCGGGCGGAGTTCCGCTCGCGGATCGGCGAGGACCGGCATGATGTCTGGTTCGGCGAAAGCTTTCAGGTGATGGCCGAGCGGGACGGTGACGGCGCCCGGTTGGTGACCGTGCTCGCCGGGAGTGCCTTCACGCACGATTGGCTCCAGCGGACATTCCGGGACGACTTCGTCGCCGCCGTCGAGCATGTTCTGGGGCGATCGGGTGGGCCCACCCGCGTGATTTGGAATCCGCTGGTGGCCGATGCTGCTGATGGGATCATTCCCCCGCCAGAGTCGAACGTGGCTGGGAGCGGTACCGCGGCCGAGGGTGAAACTCCGGTTGGCCCAAGGCCCTCTGCCGTTGCGGAGACGAGCCCGGGCCACAGCAGCAAGCGGGCCGCGTCGGTGCCTCGGGGGCAGGCCGCGAGGGCGCCAGCCACCGGCCTTGGTGATCCGGGGCAGGGCAGTGCCCGCCCGTCGGCCATGGTCCGCCCTTCCCTGACGCTCGAACAGTATGTGGTCGGGCTGGGGAATCGGATGGCCCACGCGGCGGCGGCGCTTGCCGCCGAGCAGCCCGGAGCGATGTCGCCGCTGGTCATTCACGGCCCGAGCGGCGTCGGCAAGACCCACCTGCTCGAGGGCAGTTGTCGACGGATGCGGGAGCGTAATCCCCGCTCCTCGGCGGTGATGCTTTCGGCGGAACAGTTCACGACGACCTTCCTGGAGTCACTCCACGGCCGCCGTGGCCTGCCCGGATTCCGTCGCTCCCTCCGGGCCGCCGATCTCCTCGTCATCGACGACATTCAATTTCTCATCGGGAAGAAAGCCACGATTTCGGAACTGCTCCACACCATCGAGGCGCTGCAACGCGCCGGGAAGCAGGTGGTGTTCGGCAGTGATCGGGACGTCGAGTCGCTTGCGGAACTCGGGGCGGATCTCCAAGCGCGGCTGCGCGGCGGCATGTGCGCCCGGATCCTGCCGCCCGACGAAGCCACCCGCGCCGGAATCGTTGAATCGCTCGCTGCCCGCCGTGGCCTTTCGATTCCCGCGGAGGTCGTGGCCTTTGTCGCCGCGCGGATGACGCGCAACACCCGTGAACTCGCCGGGGCTGTCAATCGTCTCGAGGCCACCAGCCACATGCTCGGGATTCCCGTCACGCTCGACATGGCCGTCGAGTGTCTCGCCGAACTCGTCCGCTCGAGTTCCCGGGCCGTTCGGCTCGCCGACATCGAGCGTGCCGTCTGCTCGGCGCTCGGTGTCGATCCAGGCAGCCTCCAATCTTCCTGTCGTGTCCGCCGCGTCAACCAACCGCGGATGCTGGCGATGTTCCTGGCCCGGAAACACACGCCGGCGGCGCTCTCTGAGATCGGTGCCTATTTCGGTCGGCGCAGTCATTCGACCGTGATCTCCGCGCAGCGCACCGTCGATGGCTGGATCGCGTCGGGCAGCCGGCTGACGCTGGCCGATGCCGAGTGGGGGGTCGAGGAGGCGATCCGCCGCGTCGAAGAGTCGCTCCGGGCCGGCTGACGCGGTGTTCCGGGTGGGGCTGGTGCGAACAGGCAACAGCGCGACGTCCCGTCGTCACCCCTCCGCTTCAGGCGTTCACTCCGTCGCTGGTGCCGTCGGTGCCGGCGGGACATCCTCGGGAGCAACTTCTGAGATGAGCCGCTCCTCGAGCGTCGATCGGTAGCGAACGCTCGATTCCTGTCCGCTGAAGCCGACGACGCGACGATCGATGCCGGTCGAACGGCGAATGACCCGTCCGGAGGGGATGTCGAACTCGATGTCGCCGTTCCAGATCCTTTCGAGCAACCGCGATTCGAGTCGCGGGTCGTCGATCGGCGTCAGGACCGTCGTGTCGATGCTGATGAGGGCCACGTTGTCCCGCACCGACTCCAGCCGGTAGCGGAGCCGCGCACGGACGGCGCGACGCGGGCCCCCGGGAACTTCGACGACCACTTCCTGGGGCACGCTCCACTCCGCCCCGATCTCCACCTCGCCATCGGGGAGGGGCACGACCATCAGGTCGCCGGACGCGGACGGCGGCGTCGGTTGCAGATCGATGCGGGAGATCACCCGCCCGGCGCGATCGATGACGACGCGGGAGAGCGGCACACCGAGGCTGCCGCGGACCGTCTCGTAGCCGGGCGGGGGAGGATCCCCGTCGTCGCTGTTCCACCGCACCTCGCCGCGGTCGCTGATCCGGGAGGTCATGGCCACGTGATCGACGGAGTGCTCGATCGTGGCCCGACCCTCGTCATCGACCGAGACGATGCGCCAGCGTTTTCTGGAGTCGGTGGCGGTATCGGTCGATTGCGTCGTGCCGGAGATCGTCGTCTCGGTGCGGGCCCGGTGGGAGACCGTCATCGCCACCGTCTCATCGGGGAGGAAGCGGTACTCGAGCGTCACCGGGGGAGAGGCAACATCCACTCCCTCCGCCATGCTGCCGCCGGCCGCGACGAGGAGCGGGAGGAAGCCGCCGATCAGATCGCGGCGCGTGGGGAGATTCATCGGAAGCCTCACTCAGGGGTGAAGGGGGGCCTGGCCGGCGGCGTCCCTGCGCCGCGCAGGCCACCGCCCCAATGGAGTTTCTCACGCAGCGTGCGGTAGTAGCCGTGGTTGCGTGTCTCGACGAGGGTGAACCTCGGCTCCGCCCGCCGGACACGCAGTCGGTCTCCGGGAAGGAGCGGGGCGAACACGTGACCGTCGACGACGCAGGCCGAGCCGACGTTTGGGCGCGGCACCGACACCTCGTACTGGCGGGTGGCGGAGTCGACGACCGTCCGGTTGGTGAGCGTGTGGGGATTGAGGGGGGTGAAGACGAAGGCGTCGAGATCCTTCCGCACCAGCGGGCCTCCCGCCGACAGGCTGTAGGCGGTGGAGCCCACGGGCGTGCTGACGATCAATCCGTCGCTCCGGTAGGTCGTGGCGAGCTCCCCATCGACATGAAGGAGGATATCGATCATCGAGAACGGCGGCCCGGCGAGGACCGACGTCTCGTTGAGCCCGAGTTGACGACGGGGAGGCTCCCCGTCGCGGAGCAACTCGCATTCGAGCATCAGGTGATCGACGAGCCGGAATCGGCCGGCGGCGATCTCCATCAGGACCTCGTCGACTTCGTCGCGGGAGAAATCGGCGAGGAATCCCAGATGCCCGAGGTTGACCCCCATCACGGGGACCTGCCCATATCCCATCCAGCGTGCCGTGCGGAGGATCGTGCCGTCCCCCCCGAGGACGATCACCAGATCGATCCTGTCTGGATCGGGAGCCTGGGTGTGGAAACCACCCTCCCCCCAATCTCCTTCCGGCGCCGGCCGGTGGATCACGGAGTGGCCGTGGCGTTGCAGCGATGCTCCGACTCGCTCGGCCACCTCACCCACGCCGGGCAGCCCGGCAGGAGCGACGATGGCCACTCGGAGGTCGTCGAGTGTCGCTGAACGAAGTCGCTGCGAGGGGGGCATGGGAGGCTCCGGCCGGGCAACGGCGCTCAAGTCGAAGGACGTCGGCGTCGGGAATGTCCGGGGCCGTGGGAAACTCAGCGACGGGCGGCGTCGACGGCTGCTTCCGCCATCGGTTGGGCTTCCCGGCCACTGAGTCTCCGGGCGGCGGCGGCGATCCCATCGACGTCGAGGCCGAGCTCACCGAGCAGTTCACCGCGCTCGCCATGCTCGACAAACCGGTCGGGGAGCCCCAAGCGAACGATGGGGCCGGACACCAGCCGGGCGTCATTGACCGCCTCGAGGACCGCCGAACCGAATCCGGTGGGGAGGGCATTCTCCTCGATCGTGATCGTCCAGGGACTGGCCTCGATCAATTCCAGGATCGTCGGATCGAGGGGCTTCACGAACCGGGCGTTGACGACCGACACGTCGATCCCCTCGAGGGCGAGTCGGCTGGCTGCCGCCAAGGTCGCACCGAGCAGGGTGCCGCAGGCAACCAGCAGGCCGTCGGGCCCGCGACGGAGCGTCTCGCTGCGGGCTCGTTCGATCGGTGCCCGGGGCCCGGGGTGGTTGTCGACGCTGGCCTTGGGATAGCGGATCGCCACCGGACCGGGCTGCTCGAGCGCCCAGTCGAGCATCGCGACAAGGTCGTACTCGTCGCCCGGTGCGAGGACGGTCATGTTGGGGAACAGCCGCATGTACCCGAGGTCGTAGGAGCCGTGGTGGGTCGGACCGTCGGGGCCGGTGAGCCCGGCCCGGTCGAGCATGAAGGTGACCGGCAGATTCTGCAGCGCCACTTCCTGGAAGATCTGGTCGAACGAGCGCTGGAGGAAGGTGCTGTAGATGTCGACGATCGGCCGACAGCCGGCCTTGGCTTGTCCAGCGGCAAACGCCACGGCGTGCGACTCGCAGATGCCGACGTCGAAGAGCCGGTCGGGGAACTCCTCGCGCACCGGCTCGAGCTTGTTCCCTTGGCACATCGCGGCAGTGATCACCGTGACGCGGGGATCGCGCCGCAGGGCGGCGCCGATCGCGGCGCTGGCGACGTCGGTGTAGGCCCTGGCTGACGACTTCTTGATCGACACGATGCAGTCGTCATCGTCGCGCTCGAACGGCGCCGGGGTGTGGAAGAACACCGGATCGGCCTCGGCCGGCTTGAACCCGTGCCCCTTCTCGGTGAGCACGTGAAGGAGCACCGGCCCGTCAGCGTCCTTGACGAGTTCCAGATAGCGGATCAGGTTCGCCAGCGAGTGGCCCTCGACCGGGCCGAAGTACCGGACGCCCATCGACTCAAACAGCATCCCGCCATGGAGCGAAGCCTTCAGCGAATCCTTGACGCTGTGGAGCATCCGCTCCATCGATTCGCCCACCACGGGCATCCCCTTGATCATCCCGCCAGCCTGGTTCTTGAGGCCGCGGTACCAGGGATTCTCACGGGCGACGTCGAGGTACTCAGCGAGGGCGCCGACGCGTGGGCAGATCGACATCTTGTTGTCGTTGAGGATCACCAGGAGCCGCTTCTTGAGAAAGCCGGCGTTGTTGAGGGCCTCGAAGACGATTCCGGACGGAAGGGCACCGTCCCCGATGACGGCCACACTCCGCCGATCGTCCTCGCCGGCGAGACTGTCGCCGCTGGCGAGCCCGAGTGCCGTTGACAGGCTGCAGCCGGCATGGCCGGTCATGAACAGGTCGTAGGGGCTTTCTTCGGGATTGGGATACCCCATCAGCCCGCCACGGGTGCGGATCGTCCCGAAGCTGGCGAACCGGCCGGTGATCAGTTTGTGGGGATAGATCTGGTGGCCGGTGTCCCAGATCAGCCGGTCGCGACTGAAGTCGAAGACGCGGTGGAGGGCCAGGCAGAGTTCGACCACGCCGAGGTTGGAGGCGAAGTGGGCCGTCCGGGTGGCAGCCACCTCGGTGAGCGAGCGGCGCATCTCCCCGGCGAGTTGTTCGAGTTGCTCGATCGACAGCCCGGCAAGGTCGCGGGGGGAGAGGATCGAAGGCAGGATGTCGGGCATGGTTTGGGGCGATCCTCGGGGCGATTCCATTCGTGGAGCCGAAGGGAGCGGTGGTCGGCGTCAGTGATCGCGGGTCACGATCCAGGAGGCGAGATGGCGGAGGTCGTCGGCCGATGCGGGAAGGTCAGAGAGCATTGACTCGGCCTCGGTGGCAAGGGCAACCGCTCTCCGCCGGCTTTCGGACAATCCCAGCACGGTCGGATAGGTGAGTTTCCCTCGCTCGGCGTCCTTGCCGACCCGCTTCCCGGTCGTCGCCTCGTTCCCCTCGGCATCGAGGAGGTCATCGGCGATCTGAAAGGCGAGTCCGAAGGCGCGGCCGTAGCCGTCGAGCGCGGCGAGTTGACGATCGCTCGCTCCGGCCGCGAGGCCACCGAGGGTCAGCGCCGCACGGAACAGCGCTCCGGTCTTGCGGCGATGGATCCGCTCCATCCAGGCAACCTGCTCCTCGCGTCCTTCGGGGGCCCCCGACCCATCGAGCCAGCCCCGTTCGGCCGCGAGGTCATCCGACTGCCCGCCGACGAGCGCCTCAGCCCCCGATGCCTGGGCGAGCACGCGCAAGCCCCGGGCCGCCACGGCGGCGGGGAGACTGCCGACGAGGGTTTCAAAGGCGAGGGCCTGGAGAGCGTCGCCACAGAGGATCGCGGTCGCCTCGTCAAAAGCCCGGTGGCACGTGGGCCGTCCGCGGCGGAGGTCGTCGTCATCCATGGCCGGGAGGTCATCGTGGACGAGCGAGTAGGCGTGGATCATCTCGATGGCGACCGCCGCCCCTGCGGCGGTGTCCCAAGCCTGGGACGGGGATGATCCTGCCGCATCGGGCGGCATGCAGGCCTCGGCCGCCCAAAGGACGAGGGCCGGGCGGAGGCGCTTGCCGGGCGCGAGGAGGGAGTAGCGCATGGCCTCGAGGAGCCGGGGCGCTGCGTCGTCGGAGAGTTGGAGAGCCCGCTCGAGCCGGGGGTCGATGAATGACGTCACGCGGGCCAACGCCTGCGGGACGGTTCCGGCGCCGGAAGCCCCACCTGCCGTCGGCCGCGTTCCTGCGGCGGTGTCGTGACTGACGACCATCATGCTTGGCGAGCCTGCCCTAGCTGCCGGGGACGTGCATGGGGATTCGATCGATGACCGACGGAAGAACAGCCAATCGGGAGAAATCCTGATCGGTCCACCGCCCTCACCCCATGGACCGCCGGATCCTCACGGGAGAATCCTCTCGGTCCCGAAGTCAGAATCGCCTTGAGTGCCTCGATCCTGGATCCCAGGGTCGAGGTCCTACCGTCTCGCCGTCGAGGGGACGGGCGACGATCGATTCCGCCTTCACGCCCCCCCGGCCGGACTCCGGAAAAGCCGGGGAAGTCTAGACTTCCTGAGAACTATCGTCCATCCCCGGAAGCCTCCGCGGACGGCCACCAGCGCCCCGTGGCTGCCGGTCGGTCGCTCGTTTGGCGGGGCCCTTCCGTGGTCCGGCCGGGGGGGCGTGCGGCACCGATTCGGGCGGGGCTTCTCCCGCGGGGCCGTCGTCGTCCTCATCCTCCTCCGAGGCCTTCTCGGCCGCGGCCGTGAGGGTCCTCACCCGTTGCTCGACATCCGCCAGCTCGGCATGCAGACGCCGGACGAGCGACACGCCCTGCTCGAACGCGGCGATCGACTCGGCGAGGCCGAGTCGCCCCCCTTCGAGACCCCCGACGAGGTCCGCCAGACGGGCGAGCCCGTCCTCAAAGGATACCGGTTGCGGGGCTTCTGCTGCCGTCGTCGATCCATTTCTCCGATCGGACACCTTGGTGGACTCCTGTTGATCACGGCCCATCGTCGCGACCTCCCTGTTTCCGATCCCCCCGAACAATCCCTGGAACCGTTTCCTCCGGTTCCCCTCCGGCCAGATCGATCCCTTCGACGCGGCTGCGGATCCGGCCCGTAGCGAGTTGGGTGACAAGCGTCGTGCCGGCTGCGAGGCCTCGCGCAGCCACCAGCGGCCGCGCCGCGCGGACCCCATCAGCCTCTGTCCATGTCACGGAATAACCGCGGGCAAGGATCGCCAGTGGACTGACGGCGTCGAGCCGTCCTGCCGCTGCCGTCAACCGCTCCCGCGCCCTCTCGATGCCCCCGGCGATCAGTCGCTTCAGTCGGGCGTCGTGCGTGTCGAGGATCGTCTGGCGGTCGCGGAGGATCCAGGAGGGATCGACGAGCATCCGTGAGCCGGCGAGCCGCTCGAGCCATTCGCGGGCCGTCGCCGTGCGGCGGAGGAGGCCGGCTTGGAGCCGTTGCTCGAGCGTGCCGACGGTGGCAAGAAGTTGGCGCCGATCGGGAGAGATCCGCACCGCCGCGTCGGTGGGCGTCAGCGCTCGGACGTCGGCGGCGAGGTCGGCGAGCGTGACGTCGATCTCATGCCCGACCCCGGCCACGACCGGAATCGGGCTCGCGGCCACCGCCCGGACGAGCGGTTCTTCGTTGAAGGCCCACAGATCCTCGAGGCTCCCGCCCCCCCGCACCACCGCGATCACGTCGACCGCCGGCACCAGACGGGCCGCGAGCGTCAGGGCCTTGGCCACCTCGACGGCGGCGCCGGCCCCCTGCACGCGCGAGGGCACGATGATCACCTCCGCTGCCGGCCAGCGTCCGCGGAGCGTCTGGAGGAAGTCGTGGAGGGCCGCCCCGGCCGGGCTCGTGACGACGGCGATCCGCCGAGGAAAGGGGGGCAGGGGACGCTTTCGCTGCGGTGCAAAAAGCCCCTCCGCCTCGAGGGCTGCATGGAGCCGGCGGAGCTTCGCCTCGAGCGCGCCGGTCCCGACCGCATGCATCCGATCGATCGTCAGTTGGTAGGTGCCCCGCGGGGGGTAGACCTCGACGCGGCCGTGGCAGACCACCTCGAGGCCGTCCTCGGGTTCGATGGCCAGGAGGGGGAGAGAGCCCCGCCAGACGACGCCCCGGAGCAGCGCCGTATCGTCCTTGATCGCGAGGTAGACATGGCCCGAGGCGGCGCGGGTGAGGTTCGTGACCTCGCCCGCCACCCACACGTCGGTAAACCGCCCCTCGAGGCAGTCCTTGATCCGGGCCGTCACCTCGCCGACGCCCGGCACATCGGGTGGCGGTGCTGCACGGCGGTCGATACCCTGGGTGGCGTCCATGGTCGGGAGTCTACGCGATCCCGGCGGGCGCGGCTCCGTCGAGCCCTCGTCTCCCATCACCCCGGGAATCCGCATGAAGGACTCCGCTTCGTCCGCTGCTGCCACCACGATCGAGACGGCCCGCACCGGGCCGCCGCGCGGTGCGCTGTTGGTGATCTTCCTCACCGTGTTCATCGATCTGCTCGGGTTCGGGATCGTCCTCCCGGTGATGCCGCGGCAGGCCGGGCCCTACCTGGAGGCGCTGCAACTCTCGCCGTTGGCTGCCGGGGCGATGATCGGCCTGCTGTTCTCGGTGTTCTCGCTGATGCAGTTCGTCTTCAGTCCGATCTGGGGGCGGTGGTCCGACCGCGTCGGCCGCCGTCCGATGCTCCTCCTCAGCCTCGCCGGGTCGGTCGTGTTTTACGCCCTCTACGGGTTCGCCGTGACCATTCCTCCCGAGCGCGCGGCGCTCGCGATCGGGCTGATGATGCTCGCCCGCATCGGTGCCGGGATCGCCGGGGCGAGCGTGGGAACGGCGGCCGCCGTGATCGCCGACTGCACCACCCCGCAAAACCGTTCCCGCGGCATGGCGCTGATCGGGATCGCGTTCGGCGCCGGTTTCACCCTCGGACCGCTGATCGCCTACTTTGGCATGAAGCTTTTCAATGATCGCCCCTGGGCGGTCGGGGCCCTGGCGTCGGCCCTCTCCGCCGTGGCGTTCCTGTTCGCGTTCTTCGTCTTTCGCGAGACCCGCGATCCAGCGAACCGGGCCGCCAAGGAGTTTTTCAGTGTCAGCCGCTCCGCCCGCGTCCTCGCCATCCCGGCCGTCGGGGCCCTCGTCCTCATCTATTTCCTCTCGATCTTCTCGTTTGCCAACTTCGAGGCCACGCTCGCCCGGCTCACCGAGGAGGCGTTTGGGATGTCCGACGATGACAATTTCCTCGTCTTCGCCGGCATCGGGCTCGTTCTCATGCTCGCCGGCGGCAGTTATCGTCCGCTCGCGAAGCGGGTGTCGGAGACACGCCTGCTCACCGTCGGCCTGCTGCTGATGGCGGTAGGACTCGCGGCCGTCGGTGCCGTGGCGGGAATCGTCCACGCCAACGCCGGGGGCCAAGGTCTGTCGTCATCTTGGGTGCGCGGCCTGTTCTACGCCGCCGCGGGGCTGTCGGTGTGGGGATTCGCGTTCGTCAATCCGTCGGTCTCCTCGCTCATCTCCCGTCGTTCCGACCCGTCGACGCAGGGGGAGGTGCTGGGGGTCAATCAGTCGTTCGCGTCGCTGGGGCGGATCCTTGGGCCGTTCTGCGGCTCGGTGCTGTTCACGCTCCATCCTTCGCGGGTGCTCCCCTATGCCGTCGCGGTGGTGACGCTCCTCGGCGTGCTGGCGCTCGTCCGCCGAACGACGGTCGTCGATCGGCTCCCGCAGGGCGGAGCGTGAGAGCCAAGGTCGGAGGAGGGGCATGATGGCCGGGGAAGGGCTTCCGCAGGGCTGTGGTCTCCTCGTCGTCGGGCATGGCACGGCCGATCGCGTCGGCGAGGCCGAGACCAGGACGCTCGTCGAGCACGTCTCCGACGCCTGTTCGGGCGGCGCGGTGGAACTGGGATTTCTCGAGGTCATTGGTCCGTCGGTCGGTGAGTCGCTGCGGCGACTGTGCGCCCGCGGGGTCGATCGCGTCATCGCGGCGCCGCTGTTGCTGTTCACCAACGGGCATGCCAGGCGCGACCTGCCCGAGGCACTCGCTGCCGCTGCGGCGGAGGAGAAGATTCCCGTGGTCCAGGCAGCCGCGCTCGGACACCACCCCGAGCTCGTCCGGCTGTCACGGCGCCGCCGCGAGGAGACTCGTCGCGCGCTGCCGCCGCTCGATCCCGGCGCTGAGGCGCTCGTCTTCGTCGGTCGGGGCGCCAGCGACCCCGCCGCCGCAACGCAGCTCATCACCTTTCTCGAGGCGACGCGGGCCTGCGGCGCCGACTGTCGTCCGGGGCAGCCGGCGGCGATCTGTGGCCGCGGGCTTTGCCCTGCCGCGTGTGCGGCGCTGCCGATCCCCCCGGGCCCGGGGCGGGGAGGCGTGGGATTCGTCGCCGCCGCCCGGCCGACTGTTGAAGAGGCGCTCGAGGAGATCGTCGATCCGTCTCGACCGGGAATCGTTCCGCGCCGAGTCTTCGTGCAACCTCATCTTCTCTTCCGCGGCCGGGTCGAGGAGCAGGTGCGCGAGGCTGTCGACCGGGCCCGAGCGCGCCATCCGGCGATCGAGTGGGTTGTCGTCCCCCGTCTCGGAGCCGAGCCGGACGTGGCGCGGGCCGTGGTCGCCAGAGCGCTTGAAACAGTGGAAAAAGTCGAGGGATGACTTTTTTGCCGACGTCCCTGCGCCCGCAGCGGCGTGGCGGGATGATTTTTACCTCGTCAGCGAGGAAGGAACCTGTCACAATGCGTGACCGGGTCAGAGGAAACGCGAAGTGAAGGAGCCAGGCGTGGACACCACGGTCAACGATGCGTCCGAAGGTCGACGGAAGAGACGGACGGCAGCGGCTCATCCCGGAAGGGTGACTGCTCCGGCGGTGCTCGGCCGGTGGCTGCTTGTCGCTTTGGCGATGCTCCCCATCGGGCGGCTGTTCGCCCAAGACCCGGCTCCGGCCGCCGCTCCCGCCGCGGCCTCCAAGCCGGGGCCGAACGACCGCCAGATCACGCTGGCGGTGAAGAGCTACATCGAGCGCGAGCACTTCACCCACCACCCGATCGACGACGAGATCGCGCGGCGCTGGTTCGGGATCTTCCTCGAGGCCCTCGACCCGATGAAGATCTATTTCCTCCAGAGCGACGTCGACAGCTTCGTGCAGAAGCGGGAGATGCTCGACGATCTCGTCAAGCGGGGAGACGTCTCCTTTGCCTACGAGGTCTTCAAGCGGTTTCTCGAGCGGGTCGACTCGCGCGTCCCGCTGGTCGAGAAGTTCCTCTCCGAGCCGCTCGATTTCACCCAGGACGAATCGATCGTCGTCGACCGCGACGAGACAAAATGGGCCCAAAGCGAGGCCGAGGCGGTCGACAATTGGCGGAAGCGGATCAAGTACGACCTCCTCATCCAAAAAATGGACAAGACGCCCCCCGAGGAGGCCAAGGACAAGCTCACGCGACGCTACCGCAGCTTTGCCAAGCGGATGCACCAGATGACGGCCGACGAGCTTCTCGAGTCGTATCTCACGAGCCTCACCAGCTCCCTCGACCCCCACACGAGCTTCATGTCCCCCGGCACCCTCGAGAACTTCGAGATCGGGATGCGGCTGCAACTCGACGGCATCGGGGCCTCGCTCAAGAGCGAGGATGGCTACACGACCGTGGCGGAGATCGTTCCCGGCGGCGCTGCCGACCGTGACGGCCGGCTCACGAAGAAAGACCGCGTCATCGCCGTGGGGCAGGGGACCGAAGGCGACCTCGTCGATGTCGTCGACATGAATCTCAACGAGGTCGTGAAGCTGATCCGCGGCAAGCGGGGGACGATCGTTCGTCTCAAGGTGATCCCCGTCGGGCAGACGGCGCCGAAGGAATACGACATCACCCGCGCCAAGATCGAGCTCAAGGACAGCGAGGCCCGCGGCGAGCTCATCGAAACCGGCCACAAGCCCGATGGCACGCCGTGGCGGATCGGCTACATCAATCTGCCGAGCTTTTACATGGACATGGCCGGTGCCCGACAGGGCCAGGCCGACTACAAGAGCAGCACCCGCGACACGAAGCGGCTGATCGACGACTTCCGCACGAAGGGAGTCGACTGCATTTGCCTCGACCTCCGCAACAACGGCGGCGGCTCGCTCCCCGAGGCGATCTCATTGACGGGCCTGTTCATCGACAAGGGGCCGGTGGTGCAGGTCAAGGATGCCGAGAAGCGGGTCCAGCAGTACGACGACGTCGATGCCGGCGTGTCGTGGGACGGTGCTCTCGTCGTCCTCACCAACAAGTTCAGCGCCAGTGCCAGCGAGATTGTTGCCGGTGCAATCCAGGACTACGGCCGAGGGCTCGTGATCGGCGACAATTCCACGCACGGCAAGGGGACCGTCCAGAGCCTCATTGATCTCGGTCGGCAACTCTTCCAGCGGCTTCCCAACGCCCCCTCGCTGGGGGCGATCAAGATCACGATGCAGCAGTTCTACCGCCCGGGCGGGCTCTCCACGCAACTGGAGGGAGTGAAGAGCGACGTCGAGTTGCCGAGCATTACCACCCATCTGCCCGTCGGCGAGGGCGATCTCGATCACGCGATCGAGTTCGACAAGGTGCCCTCGGCGAACTTCCAGCCGAGCGGCCGCGTGCCGCCGGCCATCCTTTCGACGCTCCGCGACCGTTCCGGCCAGCGCGTGGCAGCCAGTGGCGACTTTGACAAGGTGGCCCGCGACATCGAGCAGTACAAGCGGCGCAAGAGCGAGAAGACAGTCTCGCTCCGCGAGGATGAGTTTGCGAAGCAGTGGAACGAGGGGAAGGCTGCTGACGACGAGGAGAAGAAACTCGAGGAACAGACCGATCCCCAGCGTCCGATCGTGAAGCGTGACTACTACTTCGAAGAGGCGATGAACGTCGTCGTCGATTACCTCGCGGCCATGGCCGGCGGCGTCGACAGCCTCGCCAAGATCGTTCCTGCGGCTACCGCGCCGGCCGAGGCTCCTGCTCCGGCCCCCGCGATCCAGTGACGATTCACGACACGGTTTTTCCCGACAGGGGCTCATCGATGGGGCGAGCGACCCTTCTTTTCCTTGCGGTGATGGCCGTTGTGCCGTCGATGAGTCGTGGTGCCGAGCCCGGTTCGGCCGGGACGGTCCAGCCCGGAGCAGCGGCGACGGTCCAGCCCGGAGCAGCGGCGACGGTCCAGCCCGGAGCAGCGGCGACGGTCCAGCAAGAGAAGATCTTCGAAAAGGAGATCACGGTCACGGCCCGGCTCAAGTATCTTCTCGCCCTCCCTGAGGGGTATGAGGCCGGTGCAGATCGCTGGCCGCTCCTTGTCTTCCTCCATGGTGCCGGGGAGTCGGGGGATGATCTCGAGAAGGTCAAGGCCCATGGGCCGCCGAAGCTGATTGCCGCCGGCGATCGGGCCTTTCCTTGCATCGTCGTCTCGCCGCAGAGCCCCGGCCGGGGCTGGAATCCCGACGTGCTTGCGGCGCTCGTCGACGAGATCTGCCGGGAATATCGGGTGGACGAGGACCGGATCTGGCTGACGGGGCTGTCGATGGGCGGCTTCGGCACCTGGGCGCTGGCCGCCGCGAAGCCCGATCGCTTCGCGGCGATCGTGCCGATCTGCGGCGGAGGGATTCCCTCCGAGGCCGACAAACTCGTCGGCATCCCCACCTGGGTGTTCCACGGCGCGAAGGACGCCGCCGTTCCACTCTCCGCATCGCAGCAAATCGTCGATGCGATCAAGGAGAAGGGGGGCGATCCGAAGTTCACGGTCTACCCCGAAGCCGGGCACGATTCCTGGACCGAGACCTACGCCGATCCGGCTTTGTGGGATTGGCTCTTCGCCCAGTCACGTGGCCACAGCAAGCGCGAATCGACGCCGGTGAAGTGAGCCCGGCGAGCCTCTCTGCGCCTCACGACAGGATCGGCGTGAGGACGTGGCCGTGGACGTCGGTGAGACGGCGGTCGACGCCGTTGTGCCGCCACGTGAGCTTCGTGTGCTCGAGGCCGAGGAGCCGCAGCACCGTGGCGTGGACATCGTGCACGGTCGTGGGATTCGACCGGTCGAGCGGCTTGTAGCCCCATTGATCGCTCTCGCCGTGCGTGACGCCGCCACGGATCCCGGCGCCGCAGAGCCAGTTGGTGAACACGAAGGGATTGTGATCGCGGCCCCGTCCCGCCTGGGAGCTCGGCATCCTTCCGAACTCGGTCGTCCAGACGACGAGCGTGTCGTCGAGCATGCCACGCTGGTCGAGATCCTTGATGAGGGCGGCGGCGCCGTGGGCCATGCCGCGGGCGAGCGGCCCGTGGTCGCGCTCGACGTCCTCGTGGGAATCCCAGTTGCGGCGGGGGAAGCCGTTGTCGTTGCCGCTCCAGACCTGCACGAAGCGGACGCCGCGCTCGAGGAGGCGGCGGGCAGTGAGGCACTTGAGGCCGAAGTGGTGGGTCTCCTCCGGCGTGTTGATCTCGGTCGGCCAGCCGGTCTTTCCCGGCTCGATGCCGTACATCCGCAGGACATGCTCCGGCTCGTCGGCCAGCGACAGCGCCTTTGGCGCCGCCAATTGCATCCGGGCCGCCAGTTCATACGTGCGGATCCGGGCCTCGAGGCGACTGTCGCCTTCTCGGCCGTCGAGGTGGGCCCGATTGAGGCGCTCCAAGGCCCGCCGCGTGGCGGTGTCGGAGTCGGCGGTGAGCCACTGGGCTGATGCGTGGGGATGGAGATCGGCGATCGGCTCGGCAGCCCCGGGCTGAACGACCGTGCCGCTGTGCTGCGCCGGGAGGAAGCCGGCATCCCAGTTCTTCACACCGTTGGAGCCGTAGCCCCGGTGATCGGGGAGGACGACGAACGTGGGGAGGTTGTCATTGAGCGAGCCGAGCGCGTAGCCGACCCAACAGCCGGCGCCGGGAAACCCGGGGAGGATGAATCCGGTCGACTGAAGGAGCGTCGCCGCGGAATGAACCCCCGACGTGCTCACCATGTTGTGGATGAAGGCCATCCGGTCGACGACATCACCGAGCGGGGCTACGGCATCGGAGAGCATCTTGCCGCACTCCCCGTGGGCCTTGAAGTCCCACACCGGCTTGAGCCACGGCCCGAGGCCGTTTTGAAAGGCCTCGACCGGCTCGCCGAAATCGCTCGCCTCGCCGTGCCGCTTCACGAGCTCCGGCTTATGGTCCCAGAGATCGATGTGGCTGGCGGCACCGGCCATGAACAGCTGCACGACCCGCTTCGCCTTGACCGGGAAAACGAGGGCCGGATGCGCGGGCCCCGTCGTGGTCGCCTCACCGGCGAGGAGCGACGAGAGGGCCATTCCCCCGAGGCCACCGGCGGCCGAGGAGAGCCAGCCGCGGCGCGAAAGGGGCGATTCTTCGCGGTGCGGGAAGGCCGAGCCAGTGTGAAATGCGGATGTCATGGGGGCTCCGGGGCTGCCGATCGAAACGGGCCTTGGAATCATCGAATCAGTCGATGAAGGTGAACTCATTGAGATTGACGAGCGTCCGGCAGACGGCGGGGAGGCCGTGGGCGCGGAGCAACTCGAGCAGCACCGTCGATTCCTCATCGGTCGGCGGCCGGCCGAAGGCGATGCGCAAGGTCCGGGCAATTTGGGCGTTGGGATCGTCCCCCGCCTCCCGGGCCACCCGTGCGGAAAACTCCACGGCCTGCGTCGTCATGAAGCCGTTGTTGAGGAGGGCGAGAGCCTGGATGGCCGAGAGGCTTTCATTGCGCTTCTCGACCCGCATCGATGGATCGGCGCAGTCGAGACTCGTCATGAAGGGCTGCGTCTGACTGCGAACGATGAAGCGGTAGATGCTCCGCCGCCAGGTGGAGCGGTCGGCCGGATCGGCGAGGTCGTAGCGGTAGTGGGGGGAGTGTTCCGGGTGCTCGATGCGGAAGTCCTGCCAGCCCGGGCCGCCAGCCGTGGGGTCGAGCGTGCCGGCTGTGGCGAGGACTGCGTCGCGAATCGCCTCGGCTTCGAGCCTCCGTCTGTTTTGCCGCCAGAGCAACGCATTGCCGGCGTCGACGGCGGCTCGTGCCGGATCGTCGTCGGCGCGCTGTCGCCACGTGGCGCTTCCGACGATGAGGCGATGGAGATTTTTGAGCGAGCCTCCGCGATCGCGGAACTCGGCCGCCAGCCAGTCGAGGAGGGCCGCGTGGCTCGGCGGGGAGCCCATCCGGCCGAAGTCACTCGGCGTGTCGACGATGCCGCGGCCGAAGTGGTGGAGCCAGGCCCGGTTGACGGCGCTCCGCCAGGTGAGCGGGTTGTCGGTGGAGACGAGCCACTCGGCCAGCGCCTTGCGGCGGTCTCCTTCCGGGGCACCGGCCGGAAGCTCGAAACGGGCCGGAAGCATGGCGAGCGCCGAAAGCGCTCCGGGGCCGACCTCGCGGCCCGGCGTGCTGACGTTGCCGCGGGCAAGGAGATGGATCGGGCGGGGCACGCCGCCACGCTGCGTCGCTGTCACCGTGTAGAGCGGCCGTAGCGGCGGAAGGGCCTCACGCTCGCGGGCAATGCCGGCAAGTTTCTCCTCGACGATCCGCAGGCCGTCGGTCACCTCGGCAGGCACCCTCGCCAGAAGCTCGTCGCGCTCCCGGCGGAGGGCAGACGCGTCGGCGCCCGGGGCCGGAAAGGCGTTGTCGACGAGATTCGCCCGCTGCCAGCGCGGCGGGGCCTCGATCGAATCGAGGGAGGAGACGGTGGCGCCGCGGGCGACGTTTGTGCCGTCGGCATCGAGAATGTCGAACTCGGCGATCGCGGCAATGAAGTCGTTCTGCCGGGGAGCGAGACGCGTGGCGGTGACGCGGACATGTCGGATCGCCCCGACCGCTCCGCTGTCGACGGTGAACCCCTGCGGTGTCGTGCCAGGATTGGGAAGATCGTCGGCGCCAGAGTCGGCGAGCCGGACGACGTTGGTCGCGAACGTCGGGTCGCTCGAGCCCTCGATCCGGAATCGACGGGGGAATCCGAACCCGGCGCCGATGGAATTGAAATCGTCGTGGCAGGGATGGAGAACGACGCGCGCGATCGCGACCTCGCGGCCAAGATCGACCTGGACCCATTTCTCCGTGTCGGCCGCCGTCGGACTGCTCGCGGCGACGATTTCCGAATGCCAGCCGAAGGCAGGCGTGGCGTTGCCTCCGCCGGGGGCGGCGAGGGCCTTGTCGATCTCGGCGAGGCGGGCTCCGGCGGCTTCGGCAAGCCTGGCCTCGAGGGCTTTCTTTCGGCTGTCGAGATCGGCGCGGCGGGCATCGAGGGTGGCATGGGCCCGCATCACGGCGGGATCGGGGGAATAGGTCCGCTCGGTCCGATCGAGGGCAGCAAAGACGGCCTGGAGGGAGTAGTAATCCTCCTGGGAGACAGGATCGAACTTGTGCGCATGGCACTGGGCGCACTGGATCGTGACGCTCGCGAAGGTGCCGATCGTGTTGGCGACCATGTCGTCGCGGTCGAGATGGCGGGCGATCTTGCCGTCGGTCTTCGTCTCCGGCACCTCGACGTGGCCGATGAAATCCCACGGGCCAGCGGCGAGCATGCCGGTCGCCTCGATGGCGCCTGAATCATCGGGGCGGAGGACGTCGCCGGCGATCTGATCGGCCACGAACCGGGCCCAGGGGAGATCGGCGTTGAAGGCGCCGATCACCCAGTCGCGGTAGGGCCAGGCATTGGGACGCTGCTTGTCCTTGTCGTAGCCGTGCGTGTCGCCGTAGTGGACGACATCGAGCCAGTGCCGGGCCCAGCGCTCGCCGTAGCGGGGTGAGGCGAGCATCCGCTCGACGAGGTTTTCGTAGGCTGCAGGGTCAACGTCGGCGACGAAGGCATCGATCTCTTCCGGTGTCGGCGGGAGGCCGAGGAGATCGAAGGAGAGGCGGCGGATGAGTGTCCGGCGGTCGGCCACGGCCGTGGGACGCATCCCTTCGGCGGCGAGCGTCGCCCGCACGAAGGCGTCGATCGGGTTGCGGTCGGGCTCGACGCCGGGAAGCGATTGAAAGGCCTCCACCGGCGCCGGCGGATCGGGATGGCGGATCGGCTGCCAGGCCCAGTGGTCGAGGCGCGGGTCGCGGTTGGCGTCCCCTTCGGCACCAGGCCAGGGGAGGCCGTCGGCCAGCCAGGCAGAGAGGCTCTCGACCTCGTCGGCCGTGAGCGGCTCGCCAGAGGGGGGCATCCGTTCGTCGGCGTCGGCGGTGCGGATCCGGTCGAGGAGTTCCCCCTCGGCGCCGTTCCCGGCAAGGGCGACGGGGCCGTATTCGCCCCCGCGGAGGACGCTCCCGCGCGAATCGAGCCGCAGCCCCCCTTCCTGAGCGTCCGCGCCGTGGCATTCAACACAGCGGGCCACGAGCAGCGTCCGGGCTGCGTTGTGGCGATCCTCGTCGGCGGAGGCCTCGGCCGGAGCGAGCGAGAGCAACAGCCCAGCGATGATCGCGAACCGGCAACGGACCGACAGCGGCAAAACCATGACTCGCCTCCCTAACCTCAGTTTACCCTGCGGCGGGCCGCTTCGATGAGGGGCATCAGGCCCGGGAGATTCTGCGGTCAGGAGAGGATCCCGCGGATACAAGTCCCATGGACGTCTGTCAGGCGACGATTGACGCCGTTGTGGTAGTACGTCAGTTGTTCGTGGTCGATGCCGAGGAGGTGGAGAATCGTGGCATGGAAGTCGGGGATCGTCACCTCGTCCTCCACAACGCCATAGCCGATGTCGTCGCTCGCGCCGTGATGGTGGCCTGCCTTGACGCCGGCCCCGGCCAGGAAGCAGGTGAAGGCCTTGGGGTGGTGGTCGCGGCCGGTGGCGCCGATCCCTTGCGTTACGGGACTGCGGCCGAACTCCGTCGACCAGACGACGAGCGTGTCTTCGAGCATCCCCCGGTCCTTGAGATCCTTGATGAGCGCCGCGACGGGCCGATCCATCGTGGCGGCCTGCGTGTCGTGGTTTTCCTTCATGTTCTCGTGGCCGTCCCAGTTGATCCGCGGGCTGCCGAACGAGCCGCCGTTGAACAGCTGCACAAACCGCACGCCCCGTTCGAGGAGCCGGCGGGCCATGAGGCAGTTGCGTGAGAAGCCCTTGTTGGTCGGGTCGTCGATGCCGTACAGCTCCCGGACGGCGGCCGGTTCGTCGTCGAAGCTGGTCGCCTCGGGGATGCTCACCTGCATCCGGGCCGCGAGCTCATAGGACCGAAGCCTCGCCGCGAAGTCGGTGTCGCCGGGGTGGAGCCGGGCGAAGTCGCTGTTCATGTCCCTGAGGAGCCGGAGATCGGCCACACGGTCGGCAGGGGAGAGGCCCACGGGCGTGCGGAGGTCGGCGATCGGATCGCCGCCGTCGGTGCGGAAGGCGACCCCCTGATGATTGGCGGGGAGGAAGCCACTGGTCCAGTTGATCGAGCCACCGGCCGGCTGACCGCGGGGATCGGGAAGAACGACGAACGCGGGGAGGTCTTCGTTGATCGTGCCCAGACCATAGCTCAGCCAGGCCCCCATCGAGGGGAAGCCGTTGAGCGTGAAGCCGCTGTTCATCTGGAAGGTGGCCGGCGTGTGATTGTTGCTCTTGGCGACCATCGAGTGGATGAAGCAGAGATCGTCGGCGCAACTGGCCAGGTGCGGCAGGAGGCTGCTGACCGACGAGCCACTCTCCCCGTGCTTGGCGAACGGGTAGACGCTCTTCATGAGCATCCCGGGCTGGCCGAAGAAGCCGAGATTCTCCCCCTTCCCTTCGAGCGATTTGCCGTCCAATCGCTCGAGCTCCGGCTTGGGGTCGAACGTCTCGAGATGGCTGACGCCGCCGCTGCAAAAGATCTGCACGACGCGCTTCGCCTTGGCGGGGAAGTGGAGGCCCGAGCCCGCGCCGGCCGGTGCCGTGCCCGATGTCTCGGCGGTCGATTCCCTGGCGAGCAGCCAGGCAAAGGCGACGCTTGCCAGACCGCCGCTGGAGCCGGAGAGGAAGTGGCGGCGGGGCACGAGCGGGGCCGGGGGAGAGGCCACGAGGCCGCTGAATGGTTCAAGCCGGCCGGCCCGAAATGAGTCATTGGACATAGAGAAACTCGCTGGAATTGAGGAGGGCCCAGCAAACGCTTCCCAAGCCGCGGGTCTGGGCCGCGGTGAGGGCCTGATGCCGTTCTGCGTCGGTCGCTCGCCGCCCCAGGGCACGCTCGTAGGCGCGATCGATCGCGTCGGTCAAGTCGCCCCCCGCGGCCTCGAGCGAGCGCTCGGCGAGCCGGTCGGCCTGACGCTGCACGAAGCTGTTGTTCATGAGCGCCAGCGCCTGGAGCGGCGTGATCGTCTCGCCACGCGTCGGCGTCTTCACGGAGGGGCTCGGGCAATCGAAGGCGTCGAGGAGCGGCTCCTTCCCCGAGTTGACATTCATCCGGTAGACGGTGCGCCGGTTGAGCTCGGGATCGTCGCGGTCGACGGGGTGGTAGAAGGTGGCGTTGAAGTTCGTCGTTGTGAAGGGGCGGAAGCTCGGGCCCCCCATCGCCGGATTGAGTTCACCACTCACCGCGAGCATCGCGTCGCGCACCGCCTCGGCCTCGAGCCGGCGCGGCGGATAACGCCAGAGGAGGATCGTGTCGGCATCGATCGCCGCCGCCTTCTCATCGTGGTTCGAGGCCTGTCGATAGGTCGAGGAAAGGAGGATGGCGCGGTGGAGGGCCTTGAGCCGCCATCCCGACCGCAGCAGTTCGCCCGCCAGCCAGTCGAGAAGCTCGGGGTGGCTCGGCCGGCCACCGTTGAGGCCGAAATCACTCGGGGTCGCCACGAGCCCACGGCCGAAGTGGTATTGCCACACCCGGTTGGCGATCACACGGGCAGGGAGAGGATTGGCCGGAGCGGAAATCCAGGCTGCGAACCGCCTCCGCCGCTCCGCCTCG
>Ga0114959_10000263_pt1 | contig 49862 bp, 46 predicted proteins | sample C_130625_EF_Meta_FD_87317 | JGI IMG/M metagenome (GOLD analysis project Ga0114959, IMG submission 87317) | Freshwater microbial communities from Lake Croche, Canada to study carbon cycling - C_130625_EF_MetaG | ecosystem: Environmental > Aquatic > Freshwater > Lake | place: Lake Croche, Canada...
GTTAAGTCCCTCATGGCCGATGGTACTCGCGTTAAGCCGGGAGAGTAGGTAGCTGCCATATTTATTATAAAAAACCCGTTCATTAATTTGAATGGGTTTTTTTATGCTCCTATAGCAAGGTTATCATCTGTTTTAAATCTATCATCATTTTCTTAACGTTTATCTTTATCCATAAGTCCATCAATTTTTACAGCGTTCTTTTTATATTTTCATGTAATGTATCTAATGACATAGTAAATTAGTTTTTATCAATCTCTATCAATTTTTATATTTTAATGTCAATTTCTTTTTAATTAGTAAATAGACTCCTCCATTAATTTAAAGACATAAAAAAAGTCCGACTAAAAAGCCGGACTTGAATTTTTTGTGTTGAGTGTGGATTAATACCTGTTGTATCCGCCGCCACCGCCAGCACTGTTGCCACGATCGCGGTTGTATCCGCCACCGCCGCCACTGTTGCCGCCGCGACTTCCACCGCCACCGCCGCCGTAACCGCCACGACTTCCGCCCCCGCTACCACCACCACCGAAGCTCTTCTTTTTGAAAGCGCCTCTTTCGCCTTCTGGGCGTGGAGTTGATTCGTTTACAACGATCTTACGACCTAAGTTGTCAGTGTCGTGTAAAGCAGCGATTGCAGAACGAGCTGCTTCATCATCTGCCATTTCAACAAAGCCGAACCCTTTGCTACGATCATTGTTAAATTTGTCGGTAACGATTTTGGCGCTAGTTACTTCACCGAATGGAGTAAAAAGGCTCTGCAGGTCTTCACTGGTCATGTTCCAGTTTAGATTTCCAACGTAAATGTTCATGTTCTTTAAAAAATTATGTGATCAAAAACCAATGGTAAAACAGTTACCGAGAACCCTGAAGCATTTACGTAAAACCTTCTGAGAAACAGGAACACTGCCATTGACGTTATCGAAGTTATTGTTTTTTTTGATATTCAAAGTTTTTTTTCCACATTTTTAGAATTCTTGTTGCAGATGCATAAAAAAGGCCCGTTCCGAAGAACAGGCCTTTTGTATAAGTTTTGAGTAGATTATTCAGCTACAACATCAAAATCAATTTCAACTTCGTTTCCGTTGCCAAAGTCAATAGTTGCTTTATGGGCACCTAATTCTTTAACTTCTTCAACTATTGAAATTCGTTTACGGTCAATCTCATAACCTTTTTGGTCACGGATAGCACGTGTAATTTGTAAAGAAGTAACAGTACCGAAGATTTTTCCGCTAGTACCAGTTTTTGCACCGATTTTAACAGGAGAAGATTTTAACACTTCAATTACTTTGTTAATTTCAGCAAGCATTGTTGCTTCTTTTTTACCTTTTACTTTTAAACGCTCTTCTAATTGTTTTAAATTAGAAGGATTTGCTTCTACAGCCAATTTACTTGGAATGAGGAAGTTACGAGCGTAACCATTCTTTACTGTAACTAGTTCGTTACGGCCACCTAAATTGTCTACGTCTTGTATTAATATTACTTGCATGTTTTGTTTTTTAGTTCCCAGGTTCCCAGTCTTTTTTTGACTGTCTCTTAATTTCTTAAGATTAGGGAAGGTTACTAATTGTCTATTTCAATAAATCAGTTACATAAGGCAAAAGAGACATTTGACGTGCCTTTTTTACAGCATCCTGAACCTTACGTTGATACTTTAAAGAGTTGCCACTCAAACGACGAGGTAATAATTTACCTTGTTCGTTGATGAATTTCTTTAAGAAATCAATGTCTTTATAGTCAACATATTTAATGCCATATTTTTTGAAGCGGCAGAATTTTTTCTTTGGCTTCTCCTGTTTGATGGCGGTCAGGTATTTAATTTCGTTTTTTGCCATGATTAAGCCTCGATTTTATCTTGCATTGCAAATCCGCCATTCCTTTTCACATAGTTGTACTCGACGGCGTATTTATCGAGACGTGTGATCATATGACGCATAATTTGCTCGTCACGTAACATTTGAATCTTCAATTTCTCGTTGATTTCTGAAGGACCAGTGAATTCCAACACCCAGTAGATACCGGTTGTTTTTTTCTGAATAGGGTAAGCGAGTGATTTTAAGCCCCAAGGGTTGCTGTGCACTGTTGCACCACCAAGTTCAGTAATCAAATCTGCATATTTTTTTTGTGCAGCTTTGAAGTCTTCTTCAGACAAAACCGGTGTAAAAATCACCATCAATTCGTAATTGTTCATTAACTGAATATTTTGGTTATAAATTGGTTTATCCCAGTGGACATCCTGAGTACTCGGGATGAATCTGCCAAAACAGATTTGGGGCTGCAAAGGTAAGGGATTTACTCTTAGAAATGGATTGTTTTACTATGTTTTATTGTATTTTAAAATATATTTTACTGGGGCTTAATAAAATTTCACTTAAATTATTGAATGTCAATATTATAAAGGTTAATATTAGATCAACAAAAACAGTTAAAATGACCGAAATTTGGTTTATCTACGCTAGATGTAGAAGGTTTTTAATTCAGATATAATCCACTAAAAGCTTTATGTCCTTCTGTGCATTGGAATATGAAAACTTTCAAATTTAAATAGTTTAGAGATTCTTTGTTAGCACCAAATAAGTAGGAAAATGGTCGCTAAAGCCTCCTCTATAATTATTGCCATCCCATGTTCTCATTGGGTAGCCTTTATATCTACCTGTATTTTCAACCATAAAAAGTCTTTTGAAAATATGGTACTGGTTTAAAAAGAACCCGCTTTGTTCTTTTGTTAGCCAAGCTTTTGATAAAAGTATTTGATCGAATAAAGACCAAGTATCTTGGTTTGCCAAAGTGCCATAACCATTTTTATAAATCAATTCCCATGGGTTATACAAATTTGTGCTACTTGTTTTATTAGGGTCGGAACTAGTTTGTAGTACTTTAGTAACACTATAACTATCAGGATTGTCATTCAAGTCTCCCATTAAAATAATTTTAGCATTTGACTCTTTTTTGAATAGGGTATTTATATAATTTCTGCAAACTGCAGCGGCACTGGCCCTTGATGCATTTGTTCTGTCTTCCCCACCCCGTTTGCTTGGCCAATGCGTTACCATAAAATAAACTGCTTCTCCATCCATCAATCCTTTTACCCAAAGCACGTCTCTTGTTTCGTATTTTTCATTTCTTGAATAGGGTAATGATACATGTAGTTTTCCGCTTTCAAGAACCGTAAAATAACTAGGATTATATAAGAGTGCTACATCAATTCCACGAATATCTTTTGAGTCATAATGTACTATTTGATATTTACGTTTTTTTAATAATGGATGATGAATTAAATCATTTAGTACTGTATCGTTTTCTATTTCTGCAACACCCAAAATTGCTGGGCCGTCTGTAGAAAAGTCTGACCCTATTAATCCGATCACTTTAGCAAGATTGTTTATTTTGTCTTGATAAATATTACTATTATAATGTTTGATGCCATTTAAGGTAAAGTCGTTGTCATTTACAATTGGATTATCAGTTGTGTCGTAAAAGTTTTCTAAGTTGTAAAATGCTACGATGCTTATTTTATAATGCTTTGATGCTTGTTGAGCAAAAACTAAAATGGGTGTAATAATCAGAAAAAATAATCTTATAAATAATTTCATAATTTTTTATTTAAAAATGAAGTTCATAAAAATTATTTCTTCAATTCTAATGCTAAAATGATTTTACTTTCTACTTTTTTATACATACGTCTACTATTTTCGATGACTCAAAATAAAATCTTATTGTATGAAAATATTCGGAAGCCTATTGATAGTCTGTATGCCTTTTTTATTATGGAGTCAACAGCGAAAAATTATGCTTAATAAAATAGAAAAACCAGATAGTATTTATCAACCAATACATTTGATTCAGCATGATGGATCTGCTGGTATTTTGGTAGTAGATGAAAATTCGCTAAAAGAAAAAGACGATGAAATGGCCATGCCAATTTTAAATGCAACGCGCGATCCTTTTAAATCTGCAGCAGCATATCAGTTTAGTGCTATGCGTTTTCAACAAAAAGGATTAGGGAGTAATTTTTTGCAAGTAACTATTAATGGTTTAAACATGCAAGATCCAGCTTCTGGTATTAGCTTGTGGAGTGCATGGAATGGATTGAATGAAGTTTTTAAAACGAGTGAGTCAAGCAATGGATTAAATCAAAATAGTTTTGCTGTTGCAGCTATTGGAGAGTCGAGTAATGTAGAGATTAGGGCATCCAAACAAAGACCTCAATCTAGTGTTGGGTTTGCATTTTCGAATAGAACCTATACACATCGTTTACAAGTAACACATAGTACAGGGATGTTAAAAAATGGGTGGGCTTTTTCTGTTAATGGTAATGCTCGATTAAATATGTTTGAAACAATACCTGGCGTTTTTACAAATGGGTATAGTTATTATTTTTCGGCCGATAAAAAATTAGGAGAAAACCAATTGATCTCTATAGCAGTTTTTGGTTCATACAATCAGTCTGGCAAACAGACCGCTATATTAAAGGAATCTAAAAACTTATTAAATAATCCCCACTATAATCCTAATTGGGGATATCAAAATGGGGTTATACGTAATTCGAATATAGGAACACAACAAATACCAGTGCTCATGTTAACGCATGAGTTCAAGTTGTCGAATCAAAGATTCATACAAACTGCTATTGCTGTTTCTTCTGGCAATAAATCAAGTACAGGATTAGATTGGTATCATGCACCTGATCCTAGGCCCGACTATTATAGGTACTTACCTAGTTATCAAACCGACCCAGTACTTCAAGAGCAACTTAAAAAAAATATTCAACAACGTATCGATTTACAACAATTGAATTGGGATGGTTTTTTTGCTGTGAATAGATTAAATAGAGAAAATATTTTAAATGCCAATGGAATAATTGGAAATACAGTTTCGGGAATGCGTGCTAGGTATATTGTTGAAGAGAGAATGTCGCATACCAATAGGTTGAATTTTGCCTCGAGTTATCACGGAAATTTTGCTAACAAATCTTTGTTTAGTATAGGGTTGTATTCGCAAATTCAATCAACGCATTATTACAAAATCGTTAATGATTTATTGGGAGCCGATTTTTATGTGAATTGGAATCAATTTGCAGAATCGGATCTGATGAATAATCCTCAGGCAATTCAAAATGATATTTCAATTCCTAATCGAATCCTTTCAGTTGGTGATGCTTTTGGGTATGACTATTCTATGGTACATCATAAATCATCAATCTGGGCACAAACAGTAACAAGTTTAAAAAGAATGGAATTATTTATTTCGACCGAATTGTCTGTGACGAATTTTTTTAGAGTGGGAAATATTGTGAATGGATTGTTTCCTAAAAATTCTTTTGGACATTCTGAGCCAGATTTGTTTTTAAATACAGGGATGAAAATTGGAGCGAATTATAATTTGAATGGAAGGGAGTCTTTTTATTTTTCAGCAGCAGTGTTGAGTAAGCCTCCCAATTTCGAGAATTGTTTTATATCTCCAAGAACTAGAGATACACAACAGGCTGATGTTCAAAATGAAAATTATTTAGCAGCTGAAACTGGTTATTTAATGCAATCTCCATTGGTTAAATGTCGAATGAATTTGTATTATTCGATTATGAGCAATGGCATGGACGTATTAAGTTTTTACCATGACGGATATAATAGCTTTGTGAATTATGCTGTTAGTGGAATTGGTCAAACACATCTAGGTGCAGAATTAGGAATTGAAACAAAATTAGACCAGCAATTTACTTTTCAGGTAGCAGCTGCTATTGGAGATAGTTATTATAATTCAAGGCAATTTGCTGTTGTTAGTTCAGATAATACTACAACTGAAATAGAAAAAGTATTGGTGTATGCTAAAAATTTTAAGTCTGTTACAGCACCTCAAAATGCCTATTCTTTAGGCTTGACGTATAGAAATTCAAGTCAATGGTTTGTAGCAGCAAATGCCAATATATTCGATCGGCAATGGGTGGGATGGAATCCTATCAAAAGAACAGCAGAAGCCATTTATCCTGTAGACCCTAGTACCGAAAAAGGAGCGCAATTGTTAAAGCAAGAAAGATTGCCAGTGCAATATTTGGCCAATCTATTTATAAGCCATCGTTTCATGGTAGGGAAGAAAAAAAACAGTCAATGGGAATGTAATTTAAGCATTAGTAATTTGCTTAACAAGCAAGACTTAGTTCTATATGCATATGAGCAACTTCGATTTGATTTCGATAATAAAGACGCTAATAAATTTCCACCAAAATACTTCTACGGAATGGGTATCAACTATTCGCTTTCATTGGTTTATCGGTATTGATTTAATTAAGTATACAAAATTCAATAATAATCATTAGCACTTTTAAATATCCACTTTAATAATTTTTTTTTATGCTATACCATACTTCATTAAAATACTATATTTATTTCTGTTTATCAATTTGTATTATTTTTAATAGTTGTGAAAAAAAATACGATACACCACCTTCAAATTTAGATGTAGCTTTTGCTCCAGATTTAAGTATTAAAGATTTAAGAGCCAAACATGCAATGGGTAAGTTTGAACAAATTACAGAATCGAAATTAATAGTGGGGGTGGTAGTTGCGAATGACCAATCGGATAATTTCTATAAATCAATTGTTGTTCAAGATACATCTGGTGGTATCACTGTTAGAATGGATGGAATTAAGCTTGATGCAAACTTTCCAATAGGTAGAAAAATTGCCATCAAATTAAAAGATTTATGGTTAGGAGATTATGGTAAAATGATTCAATTAGGCGTTGGGGTTGACAATTCAGATCCAACATCACCAACCCTGACTGGTATACCTCAAACCCTTTTTGACCAATACATTATTAAAGGGGAACTTGTAAATAGTTTAACACCAATTGTTGTTCCTATTAACACTCTAAACAATAACTATCAAAGTATGTTGGTGCAATTAGATCAGGTTGAATTTACTCCAACCGATACTGCAAAAACTTATGGAGATGCTGTAAATAAACAATCTCTAAATAGAACAATTCGTGCTTGTAATGGGAGTACTATTTTACTAAGAACTAGCGGTTATGCTAATTTTGCCAATGCTAAAACACCAATTGGGAATGGCTCAATTGTGGGCATTTATAGTGTTTTTGGCACTACTAAACAGTTATCTATTAGAGATAGTTTTGATGTGAATTTAAAGCAGCCAAGATGTAAGTAGGTCAGTTTGAGGCTGAGAGTTAGCTCTAATCCTGTCAAAATTTACGTGCGAAGTGAATGATCGCTTTATTGCTTGTCATAGTGTCAGCATTTACTTCTTTGGTACTGTCTTTGACCAATGCAAACAAAATAGTAACCTATGCAAAAAGGACAAATACGTGTTAGTACGGAGAATATTTTTCCGATTATTAAGAAATTCTTGTACAGCGACCATGAGATTTTTTTACGTGAACTAGTGAGCAATGCGGTAGATGCATGCCAAAAAGTAAAAACATTGTCTTCAATTGGCGAAGCAAAAGGCGATCTGGGCGAATTACGCATTGATGTTGAACTAGACGTTAAAGAAAAAACCATTACCATCACCGATCGTGGGGTTGGTATGACAAGTGAAGAGGTGGACAAATACATCAACCAAGTGGCCTTTAGTGGAGCAGAAGAATTCATGGAGAAATACAAGGATGCCAATATTATTGGGCATTTTGGTTTGGGATTCTATAGTGCTTTTATGGTGAGTGATAAAGTAGAGCTTTTCTCTAAAAGTCATAAAGACGCTTCGGGCGTTTATTGGAGTTGCGATGGTAGTCCTGAATTTGAATTATACGATGTAGACTACAGCCAACGCGGTACTAAAATTGTGTTGCATGTTAACGAAGAGAGTAAAGAGTTTTTAGACGGTTCTAGAATTAAAAGTATTTTAACCCGTTTTTGTAAATTCTTACCAGTGCCTATTTTCTTTTCTGAAGTAGGAGAAGTAAAAGTAGCCATTGAAGGAGAAGAAAAAGAAACAGCAACAGAAGAAAAATCCATCAACAATACCAATCCAATTTGGGTTCGTAAGCCTAGTGAACTAACCAAAGAAGATTACGAAAATTTCTACAAAGAATTATATCCATTTAACGAAACACCTTTGTTTTGGATTCATTTAAATGTAGACTATCCATTTAATTTAACGGGTGTTTTGTATTTTCCTAAAATTAAACAGAGCTACGAAATTCAAAAAGACAAAATTCAACTTTACTGCAACCAGGTTTTTGTTACCGATGAAGTAAAAGATATTGTTCCAGAATTTTTAATGTTATTACAAGGTGTAATTGATAGCCCAGATATACCATTGAATGTTAGTAGGAGTTATTTACAAGGTGATCCTAACGTTAAAAAAATCAACGCGCATATCACCAAAAAAGTGGCTGATAAATTAGAAGAACTTTTCAACAAAGAAAGGTCTGAATTCGAGCAAAAATGGGATAGCCTTGGTTTGTTTGTGAAGTACGGTATGATGACAGACGATAAGTTTTTGGATAAAGCTGCTAAGTTTTTAGTGATGGAAGATACCGCAGGTAAATTCTATACGATTGAAGAATACAAAATGGCTACCGAAACCTTACAAAAAAATAAGGAAGGTAAACAAGTCGTATTATACACAACCAATCCAATTCAACAAGACGCCTACATTCAAGCTGCTACCAATAAAGGATTTGTAGTGGTTAAAATGGAAACACTAGTAGACGCCGCTTTCATTAACAACATGGAAATGAAATGGGAGAACACCGTATTTGTGAGGGTGGATGCGGATATCGTTGATAACTTAATTGACAAACAAGAAGCAAGCGAGTCAGTATTAAACAAAGACGAAGAAGCTGCTTTGAAAGAATTATTCAATATTCAAATTCCTGAATTGCATGTTACAACTGAAGTGAAAGGACTAAGTGTAGATGCAGCCCCAGTTGTTGCAACTCGTCCTGAGTTCATGCGTAGGATGAAAGATATGGCTGGTGTTGGTGGTGGAATGACCGCTTTCTATGCACAAATGCCAGACGAGGTAACACTAACTGTTAATGGTAATCACCCCATTTATCAAACTTTATTGAAGAGTCCGAATAAGTCTTTGCAAGAAAAACAAGTTCGTTCTTTGGCTGATTTGGCTTTGCTGAGTCAGGGTTTATTAAAAGGTGCTGAATTAACCAATTTTATTAATCGCAGTGTTGAATTAATGGAAGCTGAGAAAGCTGCTGACGCTTAATAAAATGAATTTCTTATAGTTCTGATAATATGATTTTTTTTGTATCATCATATCAGGACGGGATAGGGAAATTTTAAAGGGGGCTGTCTCAATAGTATGAGTCAGCCTCTTTTTATTCTGATACCTGATGGATAAATTTATTCTTTTATACAATTCTCAGCGTACCTTTTTAGTTTTGATACATCCTGCTTTTTTTACGCCTCAGAAATTATTTTATTCAGGATATTTAAATATTATTAAGGCAAATTTTATTCGCTGTAATTATCTGAAGCAATTGCTTGTATTAATACCCACTAAGCTTGAAATCAATCATTTTTATTTGTAGGGTAGTGTTGCCATTGTATTCGTTTTCATCAATGGTAAATACAATATCAAGTGGTTTGTTTTGTTGTATTAAGTTGAAGGAGTCGGCCATGTTAAATCCAATACCGGTAAGGGTTATGTGATTTTGTTTGAGTACAAAACGAATATGTGCATCTTTTACAATTTTAGAATAACCACTATCAATTACATTTTTAGCAATAAATACAGGCCGCATATTTTCAGGGCCATAGGGCTCCATCTGTAATATGATTTGATAAAATGCAGGTGTTATTTCTGTAAACTCAATTGGTGCATCGATAATTATTTCAGGCGTTAATAATTCGTTGGGAATTGTTTCGGATACTACTTTTTCAAAAGCGGCTGCAAAAGCAGCTACGTTTTCGGGCAATAAACTCATGCCAGCTGCTGCAAAATGTCCGCCATATCCCAATAAATGTGCTCTGCATGCATGGATGGCTTCGTATAAATTAAATCCAGCAACACTTCTAGCACTTCCCCCTACAATATTTTCATTTTGCGTTAAAACAATTGTTGGTCGGTAATATTTTTCTATTAATCTACTAGCAACAATTCCCACAACGCCTTTATGCCAATTAGATTGAAATACGAAAGTTGTTTTTTTATTTGCATAGTTAGCATCTTTTGCAATAATTGCTAGTGCTTGTTCTGTAATGCTACTGTCTGCTTCTTTTCTATCTGTATTATCGGACTGCAATACTTTTGCAAATTCAATTGCTTTTAAAGGATCTTGCTCTATAAATAATTGGACTGCTTTTTTTGCGTCATCCATTCTTCCTGCGGCATTCACTCTGGGCGCTATCATGAAAACCACATTGGTAATGTACATGTGTTTTTTTACGCCCGCTAATTCCATTAAGGCTTTTATACCGGGTGATGGATTTTCGTTTATTTTTTTCAATCCATAAAAAGCCATGATTCTGTTTTCGCCAGTCATGGGTACAATATCTGCAGCAATTGACGTAGCAACTAAATCTAGGTATTGCAAATAAGTTTCGGCAGGAAGGCCTAATTTTTCTGCTATAGCTGTGGCAAGTTTAAATCCTACTCCACAACCACAAAGTTCTTTATAAGGGTACTTACAATCGATTTGTTTGGCATTTAATATTGCAACGGCTGGAGGTAATTCTGCATCTGGTAGATGGTGGTCGCAAACAATAAAATCTATGCCTAATTCTTTGGCATAGGCAATAAGTTCTATTGATTTAATGCCACAATCCAATGATATAATCAAGGTCATGCCTTGTTCTTTAGCAAAGTCAATACCTGCTTTACTTACGCCATATCCTTCGCGATACCGATGGGGGATATAATAGTCAACTTCAGTATATATAGATTGTATAAATTGGTACATACAAGCAACAGCAGTAGTACCATCTACATCATAATCGCCATAAACTAATATTTTTTCTTTTTGGTCAACTGCTTGTAAAAATCTATTGACAGCTTTGTCCATATCTTTCATTAGCCATGGACTATGTAAATCCGAGAGTTGCGGTCGAAAAAAATGTTTAGAGGTTTCAAAATCAGTGAGTCCTCGTTGAACCAATATGCTGCAAAGTGTTTTATTAATATTTAAATCAGCCTGTAATTTGGCAATACTCGTTTCGTTGGCTGGTAATATTTTCCATCTTTTCTGCATTAATAATTTCTATCGGTTGTATAAAGCACTAATTCTTCTAATGCCTGACGAATATTGCTATCTGGAAATTCATGTAAAATAGCCATAGCTTCATCTCTAAATGTTTCCATTTTTTCAGTGGCATAATTAATGCCTCCAGTAGCTACTACTGTATCTATAACGAATTGTACTTTCTCTTTATTAGTATTCTCATTTTTAATAATATAAATGAGTTGTTTTTTTAAGCTAGTACTACAATTGTTTAGGGTATAAATTAAAGGTAGTGTGAGTTTTTTTTCTTTGATATCATTACCAGTTGGTTTGCCTACATTGGCATTGCCATAATCGAATAAATCATCTTTAATTTGAAATGCCATTCCCACTTTTTCGCCAAAGATTCTAAATTTTTCTACTTGGATGGAATCTTCAAAAGTGGTAGAGGCTCCTGCAGCGCATGCAGAAGCTAATAGAGATGCGGTTTTCCCATTAATAATTTCGTAATAAACAGATTCGTTTAGGTTTAGGTTGCGTGCTTTTTCTATTTGCAATAATTCACCCTCACTCATCAGTCTAACTGCTTCTGATAAGATTCTTAAAACTTCGTGGTCTTTATTGTTTAATGAGAGTAATAAACCTTTTGATAGTAGGTAATCACCAACAAGTACCGCAATTTTATTTTTCCAAAGTGCATTAATAGAAAAGTAACCCCTACGCTCATTTGCTTCGTCTACTACATCATCGTGAACTAGTGTTGCGGTATGTAACAATTCAACTAAAGATGCTGCGCGATAACTACTATCATTGATTTCTCCTCCTAGTCTTGCACAAAGTAAAACAAACATAGGGCGTAATTGCTTGCCCTTTCTTTTTACAATATATTGCATGATACGGTCTAAAAGCGCCACCCGGCTTTTTACCGCCTCTCTGAAATGTGCTTCAAAAAGAATCAGCTCTTTGGATATAACCTGTTTGGCTAGTTTCATACCTAAAATAAGTGCAATATAGCACGGTTAAGAACAATAATGTATTTCTAAGCAACGAATGCTGGATAAATGAGGTCTTAATAATGAAATAAATAGGTTATTTTTTTGTAATAACTGTTCTATATCAAACACAATTCATAGTTTTGGTATATATATTGAAAAAAATAAAATTTCATTACTTAACAAATATCAATTATGACAAGCAAAAAGTATCTATTAGCGGCAGCCCTAATTGTCTTTATTCAGACAATAGGTATGGCACAAACTGATTTGGGATGGAATTGGAAGGACAGTTCTAAAGTACCTACCAAATCATTACCTCAATACAATGAGTTTTTAAACAACCAAACACCTTATCCTGCAAAACCACGCGATCAGTGGGAATTGGGTATTGGATTTGGCGTTCCTTTTTTATCGAGTGATTTAAGTTCAAAAGCTGGATTTGGCGGAACTGTTACTTTGCGTAAAGCATTGGATCATACATTTTCTTTAAGACCTTACTATTCTTATTATTCAATTAATGGTACAAAGAAAACTGCCGCAACAACTCCCGCAACATACAATTACAAACACACTTCAAGCCATTTTGGATTAAACCTATTAACCTCTCTAAATACTAAAAGTTATTACAGAGGAAATCCAAAAGTAAATGTCTATGCAATTACTGGTATGGAAATATCTGCTAACCAATTGAAGCAAGATGTTTTAGGCAACGGATCTTATACAGGATACAATCCAACAGGTAACAGCAATACTATCTCTGCAAGTGCAACTAGCGCTAGCATTTTTGGATTTAACGTTGGTATGGGTGCTGCTTTGAAAATTAGCAACAGTGTAAATTTAGCTTTTGAGGTTATCAACACATTAACTAACTACGATTATATTGAAGGATATACTAGTAATGCTAGTAATGCTTATGATGCATGGTGGTATGGTGGATTGAAATTAAACATTAATTTGGGCAATAAATCTAAGCGTGTACAACCATTGTATTGGATTAATCCTAATAATTATGTTTATTCAGAAGTTAACAAGCCTTCTCACATGAAACTGCCTAAAACAGTACTTCCTGATGGAGATAAAGATGGTGTGACTGATCAGTTTGATCTTGAACCAAATACACCAGCTGGTGCGCCAGTTGATAGCCATGGTGTTTCAAAAGATACAGATGGAGATGGCGTTCCTGATTACAAAGACAAAGAGATTTTAACTTCTCAAAAATGTTTCCCTGTAAATGCTGACGGTGTTGGTTCTTGCCCTGAGCCTGCTTGTTGCAAAGAAGTAAAAGACTTAGTTGCTAACTTGAAATTTGCTCCATTAGTTGAATGTAATATTGGTGCTTTACCAAGTGTTCAATTTAAAGGAAATGCAAAACTTTCTGCAGACAATGAAACTGTATTAGCTACAGCTGCTGCTAAAATCAATGCTAATCCTACTTGCAAAGTAAAAGTGATTGGATATGGTTCAACTAGCAAATCTGCACAACAATTAAGTTGGGATAGAGTAAATGCAGTTATCAGATTCTTAGTTGAGAAACAAGGTGTTTCTGAAAGCCGTTTCGTTTGGTCTTATGGACAAAATGGTGATTTGAATACAGTTGATCTTCAAGGTACTACCGAAGATGGTCCTAATACTGTACCAGCTCCTCATCCAAACTTGAAGTCTAAGAAATAATTTTCTATATTCTTTATGATAAAAAAGCAAACCTTTCAAAAAAAGGTTTGCTTTTTTTATGCAATTATGTTCATTGAAAAGGAAATGGCTATAGGTTGATTCTATTAAAATGCAACGCTCCAAAATTTTGTAAAGAAGCTAATTTTAAATCTGCTGCACCCCATTTTTCGTCTTTGAGTTGCGAAAAATGTGGCACTACTACACATTTCATACGGGCTGATTTTGCAGCAATCATGCCATTAAATGAATCTTCAAAACAAATACAATTAGTAGGGATGGAGTTCATTTGTGCAGCGCAATTTAAATACACTTGTGGATGTGGCTTGCCAAATGGTAATAAGTCGGCAGAAGCGGTTGCGTGTAAGTAAGGCCCAATGCCAGTTAGCTTTAAAACTAGATCTATCAAGGCTTGTGGCGAGGAAGTGGCTAAACCTATTTTAAATTGTTTGTTATAAAAGAATTCAAAAATATGCGAAAGGCCAGGCATTGCTACTGCTTTATTTTCTATCTTTTCAAGAACAGTAGTTACTATTTTATTTCCTGCATTTTCATATTCCGACTCACTAATATTAAAATAGCCAAACCACCATTTTACAAACTCTTTTGTTCTTAATCCAGTAGTTGTTTGGTATTGCGCTTCTGTGAGCATTACGCCATAATGCTTAAATACTTCTGCTGCCGCTTCATTCCATAAAGGTTCACTGTCAATAAGTAATCCATCAATATCAAAAATTACGGTATCTAATGCCATTTTGTTTATTTAGTTACGCAAAAATATTCTACTAGCTGATACAAAACACCTATTTTTATTTAAGAAGCGAAATTAATATAGAAAGATCAATGAAGTTAGGCGAACGTTTAAAGCATATCAAACTAATACGATCATTTGTTTATGCATTAGTAGGGTTTGCATCATATCCTGGGTTAGCATGGGTTAATCAAATTAAAATTGAGGGTACCGAGCATTTAGAAAATCTCCCTAAAAAAAATGTGTTATTTGTAAGCAATCACCAAACCTATTTTGCTGATGTGATTGCATTTTTGCATATTTTTTGTGCGGTAAAATGGCGTAAAAGAAACAGACTGGGGTTGCCCTATTACTTATTGAATCCATTTACCAATGTTTTTTTTATAGCGGCTGAAGAAACTATGAACGGAAATTTAATAAGCCGTTTATTTAAACTAGCTGGTGCAATTTCTATTAAAAGAACATGGAGATCTGATGGTAAGGATATTGAAAGGACAAGAGAAGAATCAGATACCCATAAAATAGACCATGCGTTACAAAAAAGTTGGGTGATTACATTTCCACAAGGCACCACCAAGCCTTTTGCGCCAGGTAGAAAGGGTACAGCTCATATCATTAAAAATAATCAGCCGATAGTTGTACCTGTTGTTATCAATGGGTTTTGGCGGGCGTTTAGTAAAACAGGATTATTGTTTAAGAAAAAAGGAGTGAAGCTTTCTATTAGAATTAAAGCACCATTAGAAATTGATTATGCAATACCTATTGAATCAATTTTAGCGAAAGTGATGCATGCCATTGAACAAGATGAAGCATATAAATTAAAAGGCAAGCACCATACAAAAGGTTAATTTTTATTAATCTTTAATGAAGAAAGCTTTTAATTCATTTGCATCGTCTGGCTTCATCTTACCTGAAAGTATTAGTCTTAATTGTCTTCTTCTTAATGCACCTTCATATAATCTTTTTTCTTCTTCGGTTTCTGGAATAACTGGAGGAACTAATCTTGGTTTTCCGTTTGGGTCTAGTGCTACAAATGTGAAATAAGCTTCATTGCTTTCGTATTTATATTGGTGTAACAAGTCTTCGCCCCAAACCCTTAAATGGATTTCCATAGAAGTATTAAATGCCCTACACACCTGCGCTTCAATATGTACTACATTGCCTAATTTGATAGGGTTCTTAAAACTTAAATGGTCTACAGAAGCAGTCATGCTTGGCGTATTGCAATGTTTTCCTGCAGCAATTCCTGCTGCAATATCCATCCAATACATTAAACGGCCTCCCATTAAATTACCAAAAGTGTTGGTGTCATTAGGTAATACCAATTCGTTCATGATGGTAAAACTTTCAACTGCTTTTTTTCCGTCCATAGAGTTTTGTATTTTAACAAAGATACGCTAGTGCTTTCTTTTAAGCCAGCTTCTTTGCATGAAACCTTTTAGATAACAATTTGTTCCAAATCTTTTAAATAGTCATTGCTAACGTCAGCGCCTATACCTGGTGCATCTGATAGTTCTAATTCCATTCCTTTGTAGGTAACGCCACCAATTACAGGATCGGCTAAATGACCTAGTAAACAAGTATCTAAATCGTAGAATTTAATATTGTTATTAGCCATTGCAAAATGTACTTTTGCAGTAAGTGCTAATCGGCTTTCTAGCATGCCTCCCATCATACAAGCAATGCCATTGGCCTCTGCAACTTCATTAATTTTAATAGCTTCTAAAATGCCGCCGCTTTTGGCAAATTTAATATTGATATAATCACATGCTTTGTGTTTAATTAAACGAGCTGCATCATAGTGTGTGAATACGCTTTCGTCTGCCATAATTGGAATAGGAGAAAGTTGTAAAAGTGATGGCAATAATTCATCGTTCCACTTGCGCATAGGTTGTTCGCAAAAGGCTACATTGTAGGGTCCCATTGCTGTTAACGCCATTATTGCGTCTTCATAACTCCATCCTTGATTGGCGTCAATTCTTATTCCAATATTATGACCAATTGCTGCTCTAATTTGTTTTATCCTTTCAATATCTTCTATGGCCTTTTTACCCAATTTCACTTTAATGATATTGACACCTTTTTCTTTAAAAGTAGTTGCTCTTGCAGCCATCTTTTCGGGTGTATCAATGCTAATGGTTAAGTCGCTTTCAATTGTTTTTTTTGAGCCGCCTAAATATTGGTACAAGGGCTGATTGGCAAGCTTCGCAGCAATATCATATAAGGCCATATCGAAGGCGCTTTTTGCTGTATAATTTCCTGCAGTGAAAAAATCTAGTTCTTGCATTCTTTCTTCTATGGCAAGTGGATTTTTTTTCTTCCAAACCATTGCAAAATCTTTGGCCATTTCGTAGCAAGTGTTTTGCGTTTCGCCTGCAATCATAGGGAATGCAGAACATTCTCCAACCCCAATCAAACCTTCATTAGTATGAATTCTTATGAAGATATTTTGCGCAAAATGCATCGTGCCAGTAGCAATGGTAAAAGGCTCCATTGGTATGGCGTATTTGTAAATTTCAGTATGTGTGATGTGCATATGCGAATGTCTGATTATTTTTTTAATCGCCAATCAATGCTTATTTCTTAAAAAATTTGCAACAAAAATGAATAGCGCTTGTTGTTAGTTTAAAATATAAAAAATGGAATCTTTAAAAGGTAAGAATGTAGTATTGATTGGTGCTTCTGGTGGTATTGGTGAAAAAACAGTAAAATTATTAGCAGGTTCTGGTGCGAACCTTTGTATCACAGGTAGGGATAAATTTAAATTGACAACAGTGGCTGAAATGGCTAATATTCCATTAACCCAAGTTTTTGAAATGGATTTGGCTGATGAGCTATCCGTAAAAAACAGTTTTACATTGATTCAAGCCCAAATGCCTGTAATTGATATATTGGTAAATGCGGCAGGTGTGGGGATTATCAAACCTATGGAAACCTTATCGGCAGAAGAGTTTAGACTGTCTTTAAACACCAACTTAGTGGGCGTTTTTTATTTAATGCAATCGGTGCTTCCTGGTATGAAGGAACAAAAGAAAGGATTAATCATCAATATTCCTGGAGTACTTGGCAAAGTCCCAATGTCAGGTGCTGCTGCCTATAGCGCAAGTAAATTTGGATTAGTAGGTATGATGCAAAGTATTAGAGAAGAAATTAAAAGAACCGAAATTAGAATCACCAATTTGTTTTTAGGAGGGGTTGATTCACCATTTTGGGATCATATAGACTTAAGGGTTCAACGAGATAAAATGGTTATGGCCGAAGAAGCTGCAAAAGCCATTTGGTTTTTATGCCAACAACCTAGGTCGGGCGTAGTGAGTGAAATGGTTTTACAGCCATTTAATCACCAAGCCATTTAAATAAACTGGGTATTCAGTAAAACCTTTTTTTTACTTACAAATACTGTTCCGATATTTGTGTAACGAACGACCGTTAGCAATGAATATTTCCTTTGAAAACACCGAAACTGCTTTTGCCTACAAAGCCGACAAAGAATTAAAAGGGGCTAGATTTTTGTTTCAAACCATGGGTTTTCCATTGTTTGTGCAATTAGGTACTAGACTGACTCCCTTTTTTATGAGAACAGGATTGCCTATAGATGGATTAATCCGAAAAACAATCTTCAAACAATTTGTAGGTGGCGAAACCCTTACAGAAACAGCTGGTGTTGTTGGTACGCTAGGCAAGTATGATGTTCAGGTGATTCTTGACTATGGTGTAGAAGGAAAAGAAGGCGAAGAGAATTTCGATAAAGCTACCGAAGAATTTATTCGTGTAATCAACTATGCTGCAACGCAATCGAATATTCCATTCATGAGTATTAAAGTGACTGGAATTGCTAGTAATACCTTACTTGAAACTTTAAATGATGCACCCAGACTTAGGAGTGGGATCCACGATCATGAATTAGAAATTGCGGAATGGGATCGAGTTCGTGACAGAATGTATGTGATATGCGAAGCTGCCGCTGAAAAGAATATTGGGGTATTGATTGATGCAGAAGAAAGTTGGATGCAAGATCCGGTAGATCGTTTAACGATGGAAATGATGGAGATCTTTAACAAAGAAAAAGCAGTGGTATATAATACAATTCAATTGTATCGTCATGATAGGCTACATTTTTTAGATATCTCCTTGCAAATAGCCAAACAACAAGGTTTCATACTAGGAATGAAATTGGTGCGAGGTGCTTATATGGAAAAGGAAAGAGAACGTGCATACGAAAAAGGCTATCCTTCCCCAATTCAAATAGACAAAGCTGCTTGTGATAGAGATTATAATGCAGCCATTGCTTTTTGTATTAAGCATTCAGAGTCTATTGCTTGTATTGTAGCGTCTCATAACGAAGAGAGTTGCTTGTTAGCCGCTCAAATGATGGATGTGAAAGGATTGGCTCACAATCACCCACATGTTCATTTCTCGCAACTATATGGCATGAGTGATAATATTAGTTTTAACCTGGCTAAAGAAGGTTTTAGTGTAAGTAAGTATTTGCCATTTGGTCCTATTAGAGATGTGATTCCTTATTTAATGCGTCGTGCGCAAGAGAATAGCAGTGTTAGTGGACAAACAGGAAGGGAGTTGTCATTAATAAAAAAAGAATTAGATAGAAGAAATCGTAGGTAGTTTGTTGCATAATCTATTTAAGGAAAAAGGGTCCGCAAATTTGCAGACCCTTTTTTTATTGTTGGATGGGGGGTGTATTTAAACCTGAAATAGTTTTTTTGCAGGAACTATGTTTAAACCTTTTAATTGTTCTAAGTTAAATGGCTTTGTCATAAAATGGCTTACAAAATGGAAGTCTTTTGCTTTTTCCATATCTGCATTTTGAAGTGATGAGGTTAGTACAACCACTTGCCATGGTTGATTTAATTGTTGGTATTCTTCTAAAAAGTACCAGCCAGATTTATACGGGAATCTTAAATCGACAAGTATCTTTCTTCTAGTAGAAGGGTTGGCATTAATATGCGACAATGCATAGTCTACGTCATCAAATATTTTAATAGGCAAATTTGGATATTGTGAATTGATTACCTGTTGGTTCATTTTGTTTACAAATCTGTCGTCATCTATTAAAACAATCTCTTCGATTTCTTGGTTTAAATAAGCATCTAAAGAAATGGAAGTAGAAGTAGCAAAATTAATTTGATCATTCAAATCATAGATTGCAGCATTCATTTTTTGTGTAGAAAGTTCTATTGCAGCTAACTGTTGTTGGTACATTTCAATAGAAGGTTCTTGCAGTTTGCTTGTTTGGGTTACTTGCATAATATTAGAAAACTCCTGTCTTATTTCATGCGAAGCAATAAAAGATATTTTTTTGAGTGATGTTACTTGCTTTGCTGTTTCTTGAACAGAAAATTTCTGTAAGCTAATATCAGTAAGCGTAAGCAAGAAGCCAGTGAACTTTTTCATGTTATCATAAATAGGTTCTTTGGTTAATTCAACCCAAACAGGACTGCCTGATTTGTGGTAAACCATCATTTCAATTTTAATTGAAACTAAATCGCAAACACAGGCTTTTAATTCATTAATATCATCTGTTTTTGTTTCTTTACCAACTAGTAAATGGTAATCTTGTTTTTCAAGTGCATCTTCTAATGAAAAACCTAATAAGGTAGCGAGTGCATCATTAACCCAGGTGATTTTATTTAAGGTATTACTAATTACAATACACTGATTTGAAGCAGCAGCAATTTTTTCGAATTTTAAGTACTCATTGTTTAATAACGAAATCAGTTGGTTTTGCTTTTTAATGGTTTGTTCCATTTTGCGTAACCTACTAATTTCATAATGAGTTGTAGCTGCAATTGACTGGGTTTCTAATTGATTATTTTGAATATTAGTAACTTGGCCAATATATAAAAAGCCAATGGCTTCATATGCCTCATTTTTAATCACAGAAACACTTCCGTTTACTTCTTGGAATATATCTTGATGCAACTGTAAATTGAAAATAAAACTAGCTGTTGAAGTAATATCTTCTAAGCAGGATTGCAACTTTTTTTGATGCAATTCATTTTCGTTTAAACTCAATAAAGATAATAAGTCTAAACCAATTGCAATGGCCTTGTTTTCAAAGGAAAAAAGCGTTGCTTTTTCGTTTAAAAAATTAATATGTCCATTTAAATTTGTTGTAATAATTAACAGTTGATTAGACTGAATTAATGCAGATAAAGTGCTGTCTAAAATAAAGGGGTATTTCATAAATTTGCTACTATTAGTGTGTATTAAATCTGGTACAATTTCAAGCTCTTTCAATTGTTAACATGTAGTATTTGATTGATAAATGCCTAGTGTTTTTATGTTTTATTTGTAGTATTATTACTACGTTTTCTTTTTATTTATTTAATGTTTGATTTTGTTGAATTATATGCAGTGTTATAAGCGTAACTACTTTGTTCATTTAAGTATTTATTAAGCACCAACATTTGTGGTTGATCAACTCCTTTTAATGGTTCGATAGATAAACTGTAATTATTCCACCATTGACCAGCTCCCCAGTAGCAACCGCCTATTCCGTTTTGTTGGATATAGTTTAAAAATTTGTCTAAAACTGGAATCCATCTTGCATCATTTTTAGGAATACCAAACTCACCAACATAACCTCTTTTATTATTTTTTTTGAGCCAGTTAATAAATGGAGCAATCTTTTGAACGCCAATCTCTGTGCTGGTTCCACTAGTGAAACCATTGGTGTAAGCGCCACTGCGGTCTTCATCAAAATAGCAATGTGCGTCAAACATCATATTGTTATTAGGATCTTCTAAATATTTTAATTCGTCGCTATACTCAACCCATTTTTCTGCACAAGCATAACTATTGCCATCAACGATAATAGTGTGTGTAGTATCTACTTCTCTAATTCCGTAGATAGCTTCTTGTGCTGCATTTCCCCAAACATTTTCTACCATATTGTTTGGCTCTGCCATTAAATCGTATCCGTAGATATTGTTATAGTGTTTTAAGGTGGTAGCAAGTGTTTTCCAAAAAGCCCTGAATGCGGTATGAGGCACTTGTTTGCTACCTAATGGGTATTCAACATTATTAATTTTGTAACGACCATAATTTTGAATGGTTACAATTACATCAACTTGGTAGGTTTTGCAGGTTTTAATAAAGTTGGTTATGAATTGTAGTTCAGTGGCATTCAACTCGCCACCAATTGTGCGTTGTAATCTTTCCCATCTTACTGGTAATTGGATCATTTTAACCCCTTTTGCAGCGAAATATTTTACTTCTTCAGTTGTAGGATAGATGTAGTCTTTTTTGTAAATACCTGGTAAATTATTATTACCAAATTCTGCTCCATTTAAAGTGATACCAATTGGTGCAAAATTGTTGCTATTGTTAGCAAAAAGATTTGTTTGAGTAAGAAGCGCAAATACAATGATTAAGATGGTTGTAATTGCTTTGGTACTGTAGGTTTTAGCGCTTTTCATTTGCTTTGTTTTACAGTACAAAGCAACCTTTAAAGGCTAGGGAGAAAAATAGCAGGACTTATGATAAATGCCTACTAAAAATGCCCAATCCCTTGTAACAGGATTGGGCATTTTTTTGTGTGAATTATGTGGTAATACGTAGTAGTCTTACTACTTTTGTATTATAAATAGGGCTTAAATCAAGCCATGTTTCATGGCATATTTTACAAGGTTGGCGTTATTGTGAATATTTAGCTTTTCCATGATTCTTGCGCGGTAAGTGCTAATTGTGTTTACGCTTAAAGATAAAGCATCTCCAATTTTAGAAATACTTTGTCCACTTGCTAATAGTTTTAAAACTTCAAATTCACGATCCGATAAAATTTCGTGTGGTGCTTTGTCTACATTTTGCTCAATAGACTCCGCTAGCACTTCTGCAACTTGAGGGGTAATGTATTTTCTTCCGCCTAATATTTTTTCTACCGCATTTACCAATTCAAATGGGGCACTTTCTTTTGTTAGATAACCAGAAGCGCCTGCTTTGATAGAACGAACAGCATATTGCTCTGGAGCGTGCATGCTTAACATTAATACAGGAACTAGTGGTACGTGCTCTTTGATTTGCTTTAATACCTCAATGCCAGATTGACCAGGCATACTAATATCGGAAATAATAATATCCCATTTTTCAGAAATGGCTTTTTTTAATAAATCAGCGGCGTCGGACACATCATGAATCTCGCAAAAAGGGAAAGCCTCTAATAATATTCGTTTGAGACCTTCGCGAACAATTGTATGGTCATCTGCAATTAAAACTTTCATTTATTAGCGGGTATTTAGGGGTGTTTTGATTATAGTATTAGGGTAAATTTTTGAAATCTAAATTGTTTGTGTTTTTTTAATCAGTTCAAATATATATATTATTAATTAACATTCAGTTTGTAATGCCTGTAAAGGCTTAGTTGTATAGAATTTAATTAACACAGAATCCCCATTTGATTCTGCTAACGTTTGCTTCGGTCCTTCTTTATTAACTTGCAGTTATGCAGCAATATCAACAACTATTACAATATATATTAGACAACGGGGCCGTTAAAACGGATAGAACAGGTACTGGTACTAGAAGTTGTTTTGGTTATCAAATGCGGTTCGATCTTCAAAAAGGCTTTCCAATGGTTACAACCAAGAAATTGCACTTAAAAAGTATTGTGTATGAACTGCTTTGGTTTTTAATGGGTGATACCAATGTGAAATACCTAAATGAACACAAAGTGAGTATTTGGGATGAATGGGCCGATGAAAACGGCAATCTTGGCCCGGTTTACGGAAAACAGTGGCGTAGTTGGGAAGGTGTTGATGGAACTGTGATTGATCAAATTACAGAGGTGATTAATCAAATTAAAAATTCTCCTGATAGTCGACGCATGATTGTTAGTGCTTGGAATGTTGCGGAATTGCCCAAAATGGCCTTGATGCCTTGTCATAGTTTGTTTCAATTTTATGTGGCAGATGGCAAACTGAGTTGTCAGTTATATCAACGTAGTGCTGATGTGTTTTTAGGCGTGCCTTTTAATATTGCGTCTTATGCACTACTAACCATGATGGTTGCACAAGTTTGTGGTTTGGAATACGGCGATTTTGTACACAGTTTTGGAGACGTACATTTATACAATAACCATATTGAGCAAGCACAATTACAATTAAGCAGAGAAAGTTTTGCTTTGCCAGTCATGAAAATTAATCCAGCTGTTAAAGATATTTTCTCTTTTCAGTTTGAAGATTTTACGTTGGAAAACTATCAGCACCATCCGCCAATTAAAGCACCAGTTGCAGTTTAGTTAACTTTTTATTTACCTAATTTTGTTAGATGATTATTTCTTTAATAGTAGCTGCATCGAACAATAATGCCATTGGCAAAGACAATCAATTGCTTTGGCATTTACCCAAAGACATGCGGTTCTTTAAAAATACTACTTGGGCAATGCCTGTTATTATGGGCCGCAAGACCTTTGAATCAATGGGTATTAAGCCATTAAATGGCAGAATGAATATTGTCATTACGCGTCAAGAAAATTATCAAGCAACAGGAGTTGTGCTAGCGAATAGTTTAGCCGATGCCTATGCAAAAGCGGCAGAAGCCGATTACAAAGAATTATATGTAATTGGAGGTGCTGAAATTTATGCGCAAGCATTGCCATCAGCCAATATCATTTATTTAACTAGGGTTGACACCACCATAGTAGGGGATAGTTATTTTCCGGTACTGGATGATCATTGGAAATTAGTTTCAGATGAAAGTTTTGAAGCCGATCAAAAACATGCTTTTGCATTTCGTTTTCAAGTGTATACAAAAGCATAACCTAATTGATTTCAGCAGATGTATTCTCCCATTAAACTAGCTTTCAAATTTTTAAAATACCAGATTACAGCTTCTAATGGAAAAGGACATGGTGTGCATTCGCCTTTTGTATTTACTTTTATTAAAGAAGTGCTAAATGATCAACGAAATTTTTATGCCTATCAACCTATTGAAAATTGCAGGAAACTATTGCTGAAAAACCCTACAGTATTAAGTTTAACTGATTTTGGCGCAGGTTCTAGAACAAAAAAATCAAATGATAGAAGTATAAAAGAAATTGCTGCTTCTTCATTAAAATCTAAAAAATTTGGTCAACTATTTTTTAGGCTTATTAGTTATTACAAGCCAAAATACATTTTAGAATTAGGTACTTCCTTTGGTATAACAACGGCTTATATCTCTGCAGGAAATGAACAAGCGCAAATTGTTACTATGGAAGGATCAGAGGCGGTGGCTGCTGTAGCAAAAAAAAACTGGCAATTATTGGGTCGAAAAAATATTGAATTACAGCAAGGAAATTTTAATGAAATACTCTGGCCTTTTATTGCAGCAACTGCACCATTAGATTTTGTTTTTGTAGATGGGAATCATCAATACGAACCCACTATTCAATATTTTAAAACCCTATTGCCCAAGTTGCATAAACAGTCGATACTTGTATTTGACGATATTCATTGGAGTAGAGAGATGGAACAGGCTTGGCTTGAAATTCAACAACACCCAACGGTAACCCTTACCATTGACTTGTTTTTTATTGGACTAGTTTTTTTTAGAAAAGAAAACATGGCAAAACAAAACATGGTTATTCGTTTTTGAAAACGGCCAAATTTGTGATAGGTTGTATATTTGAAAAAAAATCCATTGGCTTTACCCTCTGCACTCATTCAATCTTTACAATCTGCTACAGGCTTTGAGCAAGAAGCATTTGAGCAAGTACATGCATCTGGTGAGCAAGTGGTATCTGTCAGAATAAATCCTACAAAAACTGTTGCATTAAGTCAATTATCTATTCAAGAAAATATTCCTTGGATTCCAAACGGCAGGTATTTAACAGCGCGTCCTTTTTTTACATTCGACCCATTATTACATGCGGGTGCTTATTATGTACAGGAAGCAAGCAGTATGTTTTTATGGCAAGCATTAGCGCAAGCTGTACCTGAATCTAAAGGCAAAAAAGTATTAGACCTATGTGCAGCACCTGGTGGCAAAACAACCCTATTAGCCAGTTATTTTACCGATGGGTTAGTGGTGGCTAATGAAGTAATAAAAAATCGGGCAGCAATTTTAGTAGAGAATTGTACCAAATGGGGATCTGCTCCATTAGTGGTTACCAATAATGATCCGGTACATTTTCAATCATTGCCAGGCTTTTTTGATGTGATGGTGGTAGATGCTCCTTGCAGTGGCAGTGGTTTGTTTAGAAAAGATCCGAATGCAATGCAGGAGTGGAGCGAAGAGAGTGTTATGCTCTGTAATCAGCGACAGCAGCGCATTTTGGCAGATGCATTGCCTTGTTTAAAAGAAGGTGGAATATTAATTTATGCCACTTGTTCTTATTCAATTGAAGAAGATGAAACCATTTGTGATTGGTTGGTTGAGTCAATGGATATGAAGAGTATTAGCCTATCAATAGAACCCAATTGGGGAATTGTTTCAACCCAATCAACCAATAGTCAATCTGCAGGCTATCGATTTTATCCTAACCTTGTAAAAGGCGAAGGATTTTTTTTGGCAGTTTTTCAAAAGTTAGGGTCAACCAACAATAAACGCTATAAAGCCAATGCTATTCAAATGGCCTCTAAAACAGAACAACAACAAATTATAGATACGATTCCCTTAATTCCAGGACTGTCTTTTTTTAATCAGTCTGGGGCAATTAGGGCAATTCCAGAAGAATGGATGACCGATATTGGTATTTTAGCTAGTCAATTATATATTAAAAAAGCAGGCATAGAACTAGCCAGTTTAAAAGGAAAAGACGTTGTGCCATCGCATGAATTGGCTTTGAGTCCTATTCTTTTAGCGGGTTATCCTGTTATAGAACTTACTTTAAACGATGCTTTACAGTATTTAAGGCGGAAAGAATTTGTATTTTCAGGGATAAATGGATGGAATTTGGTGCAATTTGGCGGATTGGCTTTGGGTTGGGTAAAAGTTTTACCCAATAGGATTAATAATTATTATCCTGCCGAATGGCGTATACTAAAAGATTAATTTTACATTATTGCCAAAAGCATTTAGAATATTACTAGATTGTTGATTATGAAATTGTTTAGTTGCTTTTTTGGTTGCTTAATTTATATTACTGCCTTGGCGCAAGACCGGCTAGTAGTGATGGGCAGCGCAGCTAATTTTTACATCAATCGAGTAAGTAATGGAAGTATTCCCTTAAAAAGTTTTGCCATTCAGTTTGATGTTCCTGTTGCTGCTTTAGCGCAATACAATGCGCTATCTGTAAATGCTACAATTGAAAAAGGCGACCTTATAAAAATCCCATTAACCAAAAATAATTTTGTACAAAAATCTAGGGCAGGGAAATTTCAGCCAGTATATTATATTTTTAAAACAGGCGATAATTTATCTAGAATTAGTCAACGCTACAATAAAATAAATATCGACACCCTTAAAAAATGGAATGAGCTCAATGAAGACTATGTGCCAATAGGGAAGCCTTTAACGATTGGATTTTTAATCAATGAAAAAGTATTGTTTACAACTGCAGCTTATCAGGCAATTGCTTATGATACTATACCAAATCCGAATGAATTAAATGCGGCTAAATATGGAGCAAAAACAATTGTAGGCGAAATGAAGCCAGTGCCAGTGCCTGTTCCGGAGCCTCCTACAGAAAGGCCAGTAATTATAAATCCTGCAATTGAATCTACTTCAAACCTAAATAAAAAGAAGCAACCTAAAAACAATGTAGAGATTATTTCACAAAAGCAAACAGTTGGAGACTATAATTATAAACCAAAACCAACTGATGAAGGTTATTTTGCGCATAGTTATTTTTCACAAGAAAAAAATAGGGCTTACCAATTTTTAACGGGAGATGCAGGTGTTTTTAAAACAATTTCTGGCGTAGTTGATAGAAAATTTTATGTGTTGGTGAATGAAATTTTGCCTGGAACAATTTTGCGAATTACAACCTCAAATAAAAAAACTATTTGCGCCAAAGTATTAGGCCCATTGCCTGAAACCAAAGGTGCAGAAGGGCTTTTGTTACGAATGAATAATGCGGCAGCCACGGCATTAGGTATTTCGGAAGATCGCTTTACAGTTAGTATTAGTTATATTGAATTTTAAATTGAATAAATGATGAATAAATTATTTGCAGCTATTTTGATAGTGGTTTTATTTGCGGCATGTGATTCACAAGCGCAGAATGGTAGTTTAAATGTTGCTGCTTTTGAATCGGCTATTAACACTAATACATTTCAATTATTAGACGTACGCACCGCTGGTGAATATCAATCGGGTCATTTAAAGAATGCATTACAAGCAGATTGGAACAACCAAGCACAATTTATTGATCGTATAAAATATTTAGACAAGTCAAAGCCATTATTGGTGTATTGTGCATCGGGTATGAGAAGTGGTAACGCAGCAAAATATTTAACAGCCAATGGCTTTTCAAATGTGCAAAATTTACAAGGCGGTTTAACTGCTTGGAAAATGGAAGGAAAGCCCGTAGAAGCAATGTCTAATACCGCACAATTAACAATGGAAACTTATATGGCATCTACAAAAGCAGCCCCAGTTGTATTAGTAGATTTTGGTGCACAGTGGTGCCCACCATGTAAAACGATGGAACCAGTATTACAAAAATTACAAGCACAAACATCATTAAAGTTTTCGTTAGTAAAAGTTGATGGGGGGATGGACATCAATGTAATGCAGCAAATGAAAGTAGAAGCATTACCTGTTTTTATCATCTACAAAAAAGGAGTAGAAGTATGGCGCAAACAAGGTGTTGTTGATTTAGCAGAATTAAAAAAGCAATTGAGCAACTAGTTAATTAAAATGGCACTTGTAGAACGGTAGCCTCTTAAAAAATCAGCAACCAACATTCTTTTCTTTCCTTCTAATTGCAGGTCAAGCAAGTGGATGTAGCCATCGGTTACGGCGAACTTTAATAGTTGTTTGCCATCTGTAAAAATACTGCCAGCAGCATGTGTGTGTGCTTCGATTTCTTTTTCGCTCCGATATATTTTTAAAATTTTATCGTCTAGTTTAGATAATGCTCCAGGAAATGGCGACAATCCGCGAATGAAATTTTGTATAATTGTAGCAGATTGGTTCCAATTTATTTGACAGTTTTCTGTAAATAATTTTGGAGCATGTTTAATATTTGTAGGGTCAATCAATTCGTTTTGTGGCTTTGGTTGTATGCTTCCGTTGGCAATCGCTTGAATGGTTTCAACTAATAATGTTGCGCCAATTTCTTTCATTCGATCATGCACTTCTCCAGTAGTTTCGTCTTTGCTTATTGCAAAACTTTTCTGCAGTAAAATATCGCCAGTGTCAATGCTGTGTTGTAGTTTAAAAGTAGTAACACCCGTTTGCGCTTCTCCATTAATTACGGCCCAATGAATTGGGGCGGCACCTCGGTATTGTGGCAGTAAAGATCCATGTAAATTAACGGTTCCTAGTTTTGGCATATTCCAAACTATTTCGGGCAACATTCTAAAAGCAACTACTACTTGTACATCAGCTTTTAATTCAGTTAGTGTTGCTAAAAAATCAGGATTTTTTAATTTTTCAGGTTGTAGGATGTTTAATGCTTTTTCAACTGCATATTTTTTTACGGCACTCTCGGTTAATTTCATGCCGCGTCCTGCAGGTTTGTCTGGTGCTGTAATTACGCCTACAATATTGCATCCTGCTTGCACCAATGCATCTAAGGAAGCAACAGCAAAATCAGGGGTTCCCATGAATATGATGCGTAATGATTCCATTGGTGAATTTGCAGTTGACTTGTTCATGCGGCGAAAATAATGCTTGTTATTTAAAGTCGGGATATAGTAAATATTTCTGTCTGATTTTTTTAAATGCAGCAAGTTTAGGTTCCCAAGATTTACGAATATCGTCTTCTGAAACACCTGCTTTTATTTGTTCGATTAATTCGGCATTGCCAGCAAGTTTATTGAAAAAATAATCTACTGCTTTGCCCGATTTAGGTTTAATGAAAAAGTTTTCTTTATCGGGATACAATTGATAAGCATTTAATAAATACTTGATTTGTACTTTGCCATCAATTGCTTTTAAAACCATTTCTTTTGTTCCAAACAAATTCCATCCATAACATAGTTTGTCTTTTAATTTTGGATCCTTTGCACCGTCTCTACTAGTTGGTGTAAATGCGTATAAATTATTTGGTAAACTAGGATGTCCAAAAATGGCAAAGGGATGGTCTGTGCCGCGTCCTTCACTTAAAATAGTGCCTTCAAAAAAGCAAGTAGAGCCATACCAATAAGTAGAGCTCATATCAGGCAAATTGGGAGAAGGTTTAACAGGTAATTCATATTTTGATTGGTGAGTGTAATTGCTACAAGGAATAATCGTAAATAAAAATGGGGTATCAACGGTTTTTTTTGCTACTTGTATTTTTGCATATTTTTCATTGGCTTGTGGTGTTAACCATTTTTCGCCTGCCAACATTTTTGCGTATTCGGCAATGGTCATTCCATAAACAATAGGTATAGGTTGCATACCAATAAAACTTTTAAATGCAGTATCTAACACAGGTCCATCCACAAAAAAGCCATTGGGGTTAGGACGATCTAGTATCAATAAGGGTTTGTTATTTTCAAATGCCGCTTCCATAAAAGACTGTAAGGAAGAAATAAAAGTATAGTAGCGAGTACCAACATCTTGTATATCAAATAATAGAATGTCAACATCTTTTAAATCGTCGGTAGAAGGCCTTCTTTTTTTACCGTATAATGAAATGACAGGAATGCCAGTAGCCGAATCAATATAGTTGTCTACTTTTTCGCCAGCATCTGCTTTGCCACGAAAACCGTGTTCGGGTCCGAATGCGATGGTAATTTTAATGCCCAGTTTTATTAATGAATCTACTAAATGCGTATTGCCAATAGTAGCTGTATGATTAGCAAAAATGCCAATACGTTTGTTTTTTAACATCGGTAGGTAAGCAGCAGTATTGTATGCACCTGGAACTATGTTCATTTGAACTTTAGTAGGTGTTGCTTGTGGTTTACGGTTTAAAAATGAGGCAGGTTGCGCAAAACTGCTGCCAATTATTAGCATAAATACCATACAAAAAGGCCATTTTTTCATTTAAGTAGCTTTAGGGTCGAAAGTTAACTAAAATTTACTTTCTACTTTTTGTTTTTGGATTGTACTTTTGCCGCGGAATTTGGTATTTCTTTCAATTACAAATCAAAAACATGCAACAAGTTAAAAAAGGTGATACTGTAAAAGTACATTATCATGGAAAGCTAACCGATGGTAGTACTTTCGATTCTTCTGAAGGCCGCGAACCACTTGAGTTTGAAGTAGGTGGTGGTATGGTAATTCCTGGTTTCGATGCCGGTGTTACTGGAATGACAGTTGGTGAAAAAAAGACAATTTTGATCCCAGTTACTGAAGCCTATGGTCCTAAACAGGAAGATATGGTGATGGAGTTTCCAAAAGATCGTTTTCCAGCCGATATGGTTCCTGAAGTAGGAATGCAGTTAAATATGAGCAATAATGAAGGTCAAAACTTTCCAGTAGTAATTGTGGAAGTTCGTGATGAAGTTGTTGTTTTAGACGCAAACCATCCTTTGGCTGGTGAAGATTTAACCTTTGATCTAGAGCTAGTAGCAATAGATGCAAAGAGTATGATTATTATGCCTTAATCGATTTTTCGTTTACTCGGTATATTACTGCCCAACAGTTTTTGTTGGGCAGTTTTTTTATGAGCAACTATCTATACAGCAATAAATAATCTCTATTATCTTGCAAGTAAAACCAGCATCACTTGAATACAAATGATACCCTTATTGACCGTTTTTGCAGATATGTGCAAATAGATACACAGAGTGATCCAACAAGCTCAGCTGTGCCTTCTACAGAAAAGCAGAAAAATCTATCGAAATTATTGGCTTCAGAATTAGTAGAGATGGGAGTTGTTGATGCGCATTCCGATGAATTTGGATATGTATATGCCACTATTCCATCTAATAGTGCGAATAAAGTTCCAGTGGTATGTTTTTGTGCGCATGTAGATACCGCGCCAGATTGTAGTGGCTTGCATGTAAAACCTATCGTACATAGCAATTATAATGGTGCTACTATTGTTTTGCCAGATGATAATACACAAGTTTTATCGCCCGAAAAATATCCTTATTTATTAGAACATATTGGTCAAACGATTATTACTGCAAGTGGTAATACATTGCTTGGCGGTGATGATAAAGCTGGTGTTGCAATTATCATGGAATTGGCTAAATACTTGCAAGAAAATCCTGCCATAATACATGGCGATGTGCGCATTGTTTTTACGCCCGACGAAGAAGTTGGCAGAGGAACAGATCATTTAAATATGCAAAAATTAGGCGCTGATTTTGGCTATACTTTAGATGGTGGCGCAATTGGTAGTTTTGAAGACGAAACATTCAGTGCAGATGCTGCTATTATTACCATTCATGGAGTGATAGCGCATCCTGGAGATGGAAAAAATAAATTGATTAATGCCATTAAAATTGCAGGAGAAATTTTAGCAGCTTTACCCAAAAATGGTTGGTCGCCAGAAACAACAGCAGGCAGGGAAGGGTTTGTGCATCCTGTAAGAATAGAAGGGCTTTCAGAAAAAGCAACCATTGAATTGATTGTACGCGATTTTGATACAAACCAATTGCTAGACTACGAGCACCAACTAAAAACCATTGCTGAAAAAATAGTACAGCAATATCCTAAAGCATCAATGGAATTTGAAGTAAAAGAGCAGTATAGAAATATGAAAGAAGTGCTCGATCAGTTTCCGCAAGTGGAGGCAAATGCAAGGGAAGCGTATGCACGCGTTGGTGTAGATTTTGTTAAAATTCCTATTAGAGGCGGAACCGATGGTAGCCGTTTGAGCTTTATTGGACTGCCTTGTGCCAACATTTTTACAGGCATGCAAGCCATACATAGTAAGAAAGAATGGATTGGTGTACGTGACATGGAAAAAGCCATTCAAGTATTGGTAGCGCTAGTTCAAGTATGGGAACAGAAATCTGTGCTTGAAAATTGTGCGCAGAATACTAACTTACACAAAATTTAAAACCATGAACATATTATTAGAATACTGGTGGATATTAGTGGTGCTCTTTATTATATTCAGCGGATTGGTAACAGTTAACCAAGGTACAATTGCGGTGATTACTATGTTTGGTAAATATCGCCGGATTTTACGCCCAGGATTAAATTTCAAACTGCCGCTTTTAGAACAAGTGTTTAAAACGGTAAGTATTCAAAATCGCTCTGTTGAATTAGAATTTCAGGCAGTTACACTCGATCAAGCGAATGTGTATTTTAAAAGCATGTTATTGTACTCGGTCATCAATCAAGACGAAGAGTCTATAAAAAATGTTGCATTTAAATTTATTAGTGATAAAGATTTAATGCAAGCTTTGATACGTACAGTGGAAGGAAGCATTCGCGGATTTGTAGCTACAAAAAAACAAGCCGAAATTTTATTACTTCGTAGAGAAATTGTAGAATTTGTAAAAGAACAAATTGACCAATCATTAGAAGGATGGGGTTATCATTTACAAGATTTACAAATCAATGATATTACTTTCGACCAAGTGATTATGGAGAGCATGAGTAGGGTAGTAGCTAGTAATAATTTAAAAGCTGCTGCAGAAAATGAAGGACAAGCTTTATTGATAACAAAAACTAAAGCAGCTGAAGCAGAAGGAAATGCAATAAAAATTGCAGCAGAAGCAGAAAGAGAAGCCGCACGTTTACGCGGACAAGGTGTTGCATTGTTTAGGGAGGAAGTGGCCAAGGGTATGAGTCAGGCTGCAGAACAAATGAAGCAAGCCAATTTAGATACCAATGTTATTTTATTTAGCATGTGGACCGAAGCCATTAAAAATTTTGCAGAATTAGGCAAAGGGAATATGTTGTTTTTAGACGGTAGTCCTGAAGGAATGCAAAACACCATGCACCAAATCATGGGGATGGTAAAAATGAATACAGATAAAAAATAATTTACTATTTTATAAATTTTAGCTCACTTTAAATTTACAATCGATGTTTGATTTGTTGCAAATAGATACCTTACAAAAAGCGGCTGCAGCAATGCCTGCACCAGAACAAATTTCTATGTGGCGTTTGTTAGAAAAAGGGGGATTTATTATGTATCCGCTATATGTATTATTAGCAGCGGCTATTTTTGTTTTTGTAGAGCGGTTAATTGCTATTAGAAAAGCATCAAGAATTGACGACAATTTTATGCGGATTATTCGTGATAATATTGTTACAGGAAATGTTTCTGCAGCAAGAAGTTTAACAAAAAACACCAATAACCCTGTTGCGCGAATGATTGATAAAGGGATTCAGCGAATTGGCAAACCCATTGATGCCATTGAGAAAAGCATGGAAAATGTAGGTAAGCTCGAAATGTATCAAATGGAAAGAAACCTATCGATTCTTTCATTGATAGCGGGTATTGCGCCGATGTTTGGATTTTTGGGAACGATTGTTGGAATGGTACAATTATTCTACGGAATTGCATCTACAGGAGAGTATACTTTAAACACTATTGCAGGTGGGATTTATACCAAAATGATTACCTCTGCCACTGGTTTAATTATTGGTTTAATTGCTTATGTTGGGTACAATTATTTAAGCACACAAATAGACAAGACCGCCAATAAAATGGAAATGGCTAGTGCAGAATTCATAGATATTTTACAAGAACCAACTCGTTAATAGCCATCGAGCTAATTGTTATTAGTTATGAATATTCGCAAAAGATTAAGAACTCATCCCGAAGTGCATACTGGTGCACTAAATGATATTTTGTTCATATTATTATTGTTTTTTTTAATTGTATCTACGCTAGCTAATCCGAACGTAATTAAGGTATCGAACCCAAAAGCAAAATCAGATACTAAATCGAAACAAACGGTGGTCATTACAGTTGATAAAGACCAGCAATTGTATTTAGGTGCGCAGAAATTAACGATGGACGAATTAGAGCCAGCCTTAAAATTATTTTTAGCCAAAGAAACAGAGAAGCCTTCTGTGGTAATTAATGGCGATAGTACTTCTCATTTAGGAACCTCTATTAAAATCATGCAGGTCATTAAAAAGCTTGGAGCAACGCCTGTAATGGCAGTAGATAATAATGGGGTGAAGTAATGATTGTATTAATCTATTAGTTGCGCTTTAATCATTCTGTCTTTTCCTTGCATGTCTTTTTTTAATGCACAATAATAGCCGCTGCTTTTTAATAAAGCCATTGTATCTGTACCTAAAGCTTCGTTAATTTCAAAATAAATAGCGCCATTGCCACTTAAATGGGTTTTGCCAAATTTGGCTATTGCACGATAAAAAATTAGTGCGTCATTATCTGGCACAAATAAAGCTACAGAAGGCTCGAAGTCTAATACATGCTGGGCCATACTTGCTTTTTCGGTCAACTTTATATAAGGCGGATTACTAACAATAATATCTGTCTGGGGTAAATCATTCCAATTGTTTTCATTTAAAAAATCCATTGATAAAAAAAGAACACTAGCCCCCAAATCAGCGGCATTTTTATTAGCCACTGCAATTGCATCTGTACTGATATCAACCGAAATAATTTCAGATGCAGGAATTTGTTTTTTTAATATGATAGGAATGCAACCGCTACCAGAACCAATATCTAATATTCTAATACCCAACATTTGCGCGTTTTCTGTTACGATCCAATCTACTAGTTCTTCAGTTTCTGGTCTTGGAATTAAAACAGATTCATTTACAAAAAATGATTGCTTTAAAAACCAGGCTTCTCCCAAAACATATTGTATTGGACGATGTGCTAATAATTCTTCTGTTATTTTTTTTAGCAGCAGCTTATTGGAATCACTAATTGATTGGTGTTTGTTAATCAGTCGATCCACCCTGTTTAATCCGGTTAGCTTTTCTATTACCCAATTAGCCATTGTGCTAGCCTCTCTATTTTCATAGATCGTTTGCAAAGAACTTACTAGTTGTTGATAGGCTAATTCTAGAGACATGCTGCAATGTTAGCACCATTTGGTTATTTTTGTTGATTCGTATGGATAATAATCACCAGAAATTTATGCAGCGTTGCTTAGATCTTGCCCAATTAGGTGCGGGACAAGTGGCGCCAAACCCAATGGTAGGTGCAGTTTTGGTTTACCAAGATCGAATTATTGGAGAAGGGTATCATCAAAAATATGGTGAAGCGCACGCAGAACCCAATTGTTTGAATAGCGTACCAGACCTTGATAAACACCTAATTCCAGCATCAACCTTATATGTTTCATTAGAACCCTGTGCCCATTTTGGCAAAACGCCACCTTGCACTAATTTAATTATGGAACACCAAATAAAAAAGTTGGTGATTGGTTGCGCAGATCCTTTTGAGGCGGTAAATGTAAAAGGAATTGCACAACTAACAACTGGGGGAATAGAAGTAATTACAGGTGTGCTAGAGCAAGCAGCAATTGATTTAAATAAACGATTCTTTGTTTTTCAGCAACAACAACGTCCATATATTATTTTAAAATGGGCCGAAACTGCCAATGGAAAAATAGCTAGTAATACAGCAGAAAGATTACACATAAGCAATGAGTATGCTAATCGTTTAGTACACCAGTGGAGAGGCGAAGAAGCAGCTATTTTAGTAGGAACTAATACTGCATTAACAGATAATCCATCCTTAACCAATCGTTATGGCTCGGGAAAAAATCCAATACGATTAGTAATAGATCTTTCTTTACGCTTGCCCTTGCATTTAAATCTATTTGATAAACAAGTTCCCACAATTGTATTTAATTATAAAAAAAATACGGTTGAAAACCATTTGCAATATGTACAATTAAATGAATCGTTACCAACAATTCCTCAAATATTAAAAACTTGTTACGACCAAAAAATTCAAAGTGTTTTAGTGGAAGGCGGTGCTGCATTATTGCAATCATTTATAGATTTAAATATTTGGGATGAAGCAAGGGTAATACGCAATAATAATATGTCTATTGATAGCGGGTTAAATAGTCCTGTATTAAAAGACGAATCCTTATTTCAAACAAACAATTTAGGATCCGATACTATCCATTATTTTAAACCAATGTCAGTTAGCATATAATTACTATCAATTGCCTATGTTGTATTTATTTGGAAGTATTTTTTTGTCGAGTTATTTAACCCTTGCATTTAAGTTGTGCGAACGATATCAAATTTCTATTTTTCAAGCCATTGTGTACAATTATATTACCTGTGTATTAGTGGGTAGTATTGTAAATGGCGGATTCCCTATTAATGCTACAATCCTTCATACCAAATGGTTTCAGTGGGCTTGTGTAATGGGTATTATGTTTATTGCTACATTTAATGTGATTGGTATTACTGCGCAAAAAATGGGTGTAGCAGTAACATCGGTATCTAATAAATTATCACTAATTATTCCTGTTGTATTATCTGTTTATCTATACCACGAAACTGTTCAATCTTGGAAATTATTGGGTGTTGTTTTAGCCTTAGTAGCTGTTGCACTAACCTGTTATCAATCAAATGATGATTCAAAAAAAATAGATGGCAAGTGGAATTATTTATTGCCAATTATTTTATTTATAGGTAGCGGCTTAATAGATGCTTTAATAAATCACGTACAACAAACATATGTAAGTGCCCAAAACAATAATGCTTATTTAATTAGTGGATTTTTTGCAGCTGCTTTAATTGGCTCAATAATATTATTGGTACAAATGCTTCGCAAGAAGCAAATTTTTCAATTAAAGAATGTAATAGCGGGAATTATAATAGGTATCCCTAATTATTTTTCCATTTGGTGTTTGGTGCATTTTTTACAAGCAGGAGTTTGGCCTTCAAGTACCAGTATACCGGTAAACAATATGGGGATTGTTTTATTTAGTTCTGTTGCAGCTTGGGTTATGTTTAAAGAACGCTTATCTAAAATAAATTGGATGGGGATTGTTTTATCTTTAATGGCCATTTATTTAATTGCTTTTGGCGCAAATTTTTAATTATGGCAGACGCTTACTTAACAATAGAAAAAACAGCTTTCGCCGAATTTAAAGAACGCGGAAGTAAGTTTATTGCATTTGCCTATCCTATACAAACTGTTGAAGAATTTAAAGTTCATTTACAGCTATTTAAAAAAGAACATCCAAAAGCAGTACACCATTGCTTTGCATATAGACTAGGTTTAGACGGAAATAATTTTAGAGTAAGTGACGACGGTGAGCCAAGTGGAACTGCTGGTAGGCCTATATTAGGGCAGATTGATAGTAAGTTTTTAACCGATACAGCTGTAATTGTGGTTCGTTATTTTGGTGGTACTCTTTTAGGTGTTCCTGGCTTAATTAATGCCTATAAAACCGCTACCATAATGGCTTTGCAATTAGTGCCTATTGTTGAAAAAGCGATTGAAATTGTATATGAATTACAATTCGATTATACCCGACTAAATGAAGTGATGACTATTTGTAAACAGTTTGGATGTGCCGTAATAGGTCAAGAGCAACAATTGTTTTGCCTGTTAAAAATTGGCATTCCCAAAGCGCGTTTACAAGAAGTGTTGTTTAAATTAACTGATTTACACACAGTAGATATCCAACTAGCTAAATAGCCAATCGTTTACTAACTACTAAGTCTTTATTTCCTGCAGTATATATATAAAATCCTTCTCCCGATTTAACACCTAGTTTACCTGCCGCAACCATATTCACTAATAATGGACAAGGGGCATATTTGTTGTTTCCAAACCCTTGTTGCAGTATTTGAAGAATGCTTAAGCAAACATCTAACCCAATAAAATCAGCTAACTGCAAAGGTCCCATAGGATGTGCCATACCTAATTTCATAATAGTATCTATTGAACTAACGCCAGCAATGCCTTCGTACAAACTATAGATTGCCTCATTAATCATTGGCATTAATATTTTATTGGCAATAAAACCAGGATAATCATTAACAACACAAGGGACTTTATTTAATTGTTTGGTTAAGGCAACAATTGTTTCTGTAACGCTTGCGTCTGTAGCATATCCATTAATAATTTCTACCAATCTCATCACTGGCACTGGGTTCATAAAGTGCATGCCAATCACATTTTCTGGACGTTTGGTAACAGCTGCTATTTTAGTAATAGAAATAGAAGATGTGTTACTAGCTAAAATAGCACCAGTAGGAGCATGCGCATCTATTTGTTCAAATATTTTTAATTTAATTTCGGCATTTTCTGTAGCTGCTTCAATCACTAAAAAAGTATTTTTAACAGCTTCTGCAATACTTGAAAACGTAGTAAGATTCTTTAGCGCAGTTTCTTTTTCTGCTATAGTTAATATTGCCTTAGTTATTTGACGATCCATATTTCTTGCAATGGTATCAATGGCTTTATTGAGTTGCAATTCATTGGTGTCTACTAAATGCACCTTATAGCCAGCCTGTAAAAAAACATGCGCAATACCATTGCCCATTGTGCCTGCGCCAATAACAGTTATTTGCTGATTGTTCATAAAACAAGGTTTGAAGAACAATAAAGATACATGCTTAATTCTTGCTCTTAAAATCTCCTCTTTTCCAAGCCTTAATAAAATCTGCCCAAGCAGCAGGGTTTAAAATATTCATTGGAGGTGTTTGGCCATTGTAATAATATTTATTGGCCTGTTGACGCATTTGGAAATTTACGGCCTCTCTACCATCCGAAGGTAAAGTGGCCAATAATATACGGCGTTGAGATTCGTCGGTATTTTTTCTAGCAATTTCGTACATGTCATCTGGAATACGGTTGTTAACAAAATCTCGCTCAAATTGCTCTTTTGAAGGGCGAGGTTTTAAAATTGTAGCAGGTAAATAAACGGTATCAGTTACCAATAATTGAATCCAAGTATATTGATTGCTGGTGAGGTTTTCAGGTATTTTTAAAGTGTAATTCTTAAAACCAATACAAGAAAAGGTGATTTTATCGCCCTTTAAAACTGCAATTGAAAACACCCCGTCTGGGCTGGTAATAGTGCCTCGGCCCCTGCCTTCAACTATAATACTAGCAGAGGCAATTCCACGCAAACTATCTGCAGTCATTACTACTCCATTAAATTGAACCACCGAATCTCGGTAGGGATTGTCTTGCGCTAATATCTTGTTAGATATTAGGGTGGCGGTCAATAAAATAACAAATAATAGCAATTTTTTCATGCGCATCAAAAATACAAAGCGTTTGAACACAAAATTCAAAGGTGGATAGCTTCTTTTTTTAAACTAAATGATTTAGAACAAAGTAAGGCTGATAGCCGTTAACTTTGCACCCAAATTTCTTTTTTAACAAAAACTTTCGTGATGACAGAAGCAGCCGTTCTCCAAGCATTGAGTAATGTACAAGAGCCAGATTTAGGTAAGGATTTGGTTACATTGAACATGATTAAAGACCTTTCTATTGATGGGAATAAGGTAAGTTTTACCATCGTATTAACTACGCCAGCTTGTCCAATGAAAGACATGATGCGTACGGCAAGTGAAAATGCAATTAAGTTTTTGGTGAATAAAGAAGCAGATATTACAGTGAATTTCACTTCTAATACCACTACCAATCGCAAAGACGATAAAGCGGTTTTAGGCGGTGTTAAAAATATTATTGCAGTTGTTAGCGGCAAAGGTGGGGTAGGAAAGAGCACCGTATCGGCCAATTTAGCCCTTGCTCTAGCAGAAGGCGGCGCAAGTGTAGGATTAATGGATGCAGACATTTACGGACCAAGCGTGCCTATTATGTTTGGAATGAGGGGAGAAAGGCCAATGATGAAGGAGCATGAAGGGAAGGGCCTTATTGTTCCAATGAAACAGCATGGTATTTCATTAATGAGTATAGGGTTTTTGGTAGATGAAAAAAATGCAGTGGTATGGCGCGGTCCTATGGCTAGTAGTGCTATCAAACAGTTTGTAACAGATGTTGATTGGGGCGAATTAGACTATTTAGTAATAGATATGCCACCAGGAACAGGTGATATTCATTTAACACTCATGCAAACGGTTCCAGTAACAGGCGTAGTGATTGTAACAACACCACAAGACGTGGCTTTGGCCGATGCTAAAAAAGGAATTGCCATGTTCGGTCAAGCACAAATCAATGTGCCAATCATAGGGCTAGTAGAGAATATGGCATATTTCACTCCTGCAGAATTACCTAACAATAAATATTATTTGTTTGGAAAAGAAGGTGGCAAACGCTTGGCGGATGAATATGATTTGTCTTTTCTTGGTCAAATACCTTTGGTGCAATCTATACGCGAAGGTGGCGATTCGGGCGTGCCATCAATGGCAGGTGACGATGAAATTAGTAAAAAAGCTTTCCGTGATTTCACTTCGGCAACCGTTAGAAATATTGCAATGAGAAATGCCAATATGCCTAAAACACAATTGATTTCAGTTACAGAGTAAACTAGTTAGCAACTTTAAAATTTCGGGCATTTAATTACACTATTAGTATTCTTATTTAAAACTTGAATAATGGAAAATTCACCAGTTCGATAAAATTGGCCACCAGTTCTATCAGTTGAGTAATTGATATCATAAGAAAAACCAAACCTTAATTGATTTAATTCAAATCCCAAGTAAGGAATAAGTGCATCTTTATTTCTAAGCCATGTTCCCAAATATAATTCATACGATTTATTTGAACTACTATTTATAGAATAACTTAAAGCAGCTCCAAAGATAAGTTCTTGATAATCGGCTTGCATTTGGTATTGAAAACTTGTATGCAAAGTGGTATTTATGCCTATTGGAAAGTAGCCACCACCATTAATATTATATCGTCTTTTAAGATAGTAGTTGGCATTTAAGGTGCTGGTTTTAGGTTCTAGTAAATGGTTGATTGAAAAGCCTAAATAAAGGTATCTGTCATTGTCGTTTGAAGCCGCATAAACCCCACCTAAATTAATATCGGAGAAACTCTTTGAAGTATTGGCAATTTGTAATGGTTCAGATGTAGACAATAAAAATCCACTAGGTGTTAACTGGTCTTCAAATTTAGCCAAGCTACTATTGAAATTAGAACTACCATAAGTTGTTTGGAATCCTAAGGTTAGGGAATGCTGCGCATCTTGGTCGAACCCTTTTTTGTAAGCAATGGAAGCACTTAAATAATTTTGTTTTAATAAGCCATTTCCACTTTGATCCGACAGTGCCAAAAGCCCTAAGGCCAGTCTATTCTGAGCAGAAATTTTATTGATTAAAATAGGGGCATCAACTGAAAATGTAGCAGTTGAAAATGCATTGTTAAATGAAGCCCACTGGTTTCTGAAATTCCCTGCCAATCGAATTGAACCATTAAAATTGCCGGTATTTGCCGGATTTAGTGTTAATGGAGAAGAGAAAAATTGCGAGAAATTGGCATCTTGTGCATGCACTTGAACACCGCATAAAATCAAAATAAATAATATGGTTATTGTTTTTTGTTTCAAAATTAAAAATTATCTAAACAGTGTTATATTACCTTTTACCTCTTCTATAGTGCCGTTTAGCAGCGTAATTAATATATAATAAACATAGGTTCCATTTTCAGCAATCTTACCTTTATAGTATCCATCCCATCCACTAATATATTCGTTTGGCTTTGAATTACTAGATTCAAAAACTTTTTGCCCCCAGCGATTAAATATTTGAAATTTATTTACGGAAACCACATCTTTTCCAGCAATCACATAAAAATAATCATTCAATCCATCTCCATTTGGCGTAAATACGGTGGGTAATGCTAAATGAGACCTATAATAAGTACTGATATTTACAAAAGTGGAATCGGTACAATAAAATTGATTGATCCCCCATATTTTATAGTTTTTGTTAATCTTTGTATTGATAATAGTAGACAGGCAATTAGCGCAACTCAAGCCTTCATTAGGCGTCCAAATAATATTTTTGTAGGCATCACCTTGGTTGATGATGGTAACAGGTAGATTCTCGCCCCTATATGCGTCGTAGTCAGTTGGCTGTGCAATTAATTTAAATGGAGTATACTTTGTTAATTTACTATTATTTGAGGTGTTAGTTTCAAATTGGGCTAATGACGTATTTATGGCTACAAAAATGTTTGGGGTTAGCGTCATTTTTATACGAGTAGGAATTACAACACAACCATTACTAAAAAGGGTGTTTGAGTCTATAAAAATAGAACCCAATTTAATAGCAGGTGCTAAATTGAAATCATTATTAAAATAATCAATTTCAATTTTTTTCTTCAAACGTTTATAGCCATTTGCTAGACAAACTTTTACAGTAACAAGTAAGCTGTCGTTATTAAAACAAACAATACTAGTACTATCTAAACCAATGTCTATTGGAAAAACTTTAATATAGGAATAGGCAGAGTCTGTACAATTGAAGCTGCTATTTGCAATCGCTTTTATTAAAACAGTATCTGTAACATTAAGTGTTGGGTTGGTACAATTAGTGCAAGAAAGCCCAATATTAGGACTCCAAATAATGGAAGATATTGGATCTAAAGAATTATTATTTAACAACAATGGAAGTGTGGTGTTGGTATATACAATTGTATCAGAGGGTTTGGTACTTATTCTAAATTGAAATTTTTGTTTGAATGCAGAGTTGTTAGATTCAATTAATTCATCTATTACGTTAGTCTCATCAAATATTAAGGTGATCGAATCTTGCTTAGGCTTACTAACGCCAACAATTTGTGTAAATACAGCACCGCATTTCCCTAAAATATCATTGGGTAATACAAAACTTTTATTTAATTTTTGTGGATTTACAGCACCTGGAAATTTATCGTAAAAACTTACAATAGCACCTGCATGAATCGTATCGTATCCTGAATTATTAATGCCAAAAACAATTCGAATACTATCTGTTTTATAACAATTGACTTGGTATATTGAAAGAGATCCATCAGGCTTTGGATTTAATACCGTTAAAGTATATGTGCCTGAATTCGAAATGCAACTACCATTAGATGCAACTAGTTTTATTTTGTATGTGCCAGGTTGTAAAAAATCATATAAAAGGTCTTTTGTATTGCCAGCGTTTGAAAAATTGGCACCTGTTTTATCCGATACAAACCATTGGTAATTGGTAGCGCCATAAGAGGTGTTTTGAAAAAGTACAGGATCTTTATAAATGCCACCTTCTGATGCTATGATTCTTTTGTCTGGAGAAAACCTAGCAACAACGCCGCAATCAACCAAAACATTTCCTGTATAAGAGGCGTTGCAATTACCTGATGCATTATAAGCAACAAGTTTTACTACATAAGTACCTGCGCTAGATACCGTATAATTAAAGCTTGCTGTATTTGCCATCAAAACACCATTTACATACCAACTATAACTGCTGGCTCCTGTTGAACTGTTATTGAAGTTTACTACATCACCTATTATTGGATGTGGATTTGCATACCAATCAAATTTGGCCAAAATAGCATCAGCACAAGATAGATTACAACGATTGCTATTAAGCAAACTCCCTCCGTTAAACAAGTTTATAAATGCATGCATTCTATCTGATTGTCCTTGTGTAAAAACAGAAGGGCAGGGACTACCATAATCCATAAAATTAGAGATATTATCGGGCACATCTTTTTTAAATGGTCCAGAAATAGTATCCGTATTACAAGAGTTTTCTGGGCTATTACAAGGCGAAGATTTAGTGCTTCTATCTGGCGGAGTATCACAAACTAAATCACCATCAAGTGTACAATCGGCATTAGCACAATTTTGGCCTTGAAAAGTATGAAGTAAAGATAAAAAATGCCCCATTTCATGCGCAACTAATGGGCCACTCAAACTACTAACTACTAAGCCACCTCCAGCAGAAGCATATCCACCATATCCAACTCTTTGCCAACTTCCGCATTCAAATATTGTTGGAGGAATTTCTCCTTTAATACTACTAACTAGCCAAATATTTGCATAATAGGCAGGGTCCCATTGAGAAAGCGTTGCAAGAGCTCCCGATTCTAAATCAACATCAATATTTTCATAATAAGAACTTATTCGATCGATGCCATTTGTTAAAGAGCCATCTGGTGCTGTTTTGGCTAAACAGAATTGGATGCCAGTATTAACACCCAATGTATCGCTTGAATAACTACCCTGATGCGCAAATGCATCGTTTAACTCTTTAATGCCATCTATTACCATTTGATCTGTAACAGATTCTGGATTCGATTTTATTATATGAACAACAACAGGAATAGAAATGATTCCTGTAATGGGAGATACCGAATAAGTAGTTCTACCAATATTATTTGTTGTATTTGTTCTTTGACGAATAATTTCATTTGATGCATTAAACAGTCGAATTTGTTTATTCATGTTTAATTCATTAGCACTAAATGCTGCATCTTTTCTTAAGATTTGCAAGTAATTATCTGATCCACATCCATTAGGTTGCGTAGTTGATTTATTTTGTTGAGCTAATACGCTAATAGACAAAAATAGAAATAAGTGAAGTAGTACTTTTTTCTGATTCATTGTGCTTTCTATTATTGAAAAGAGGGGTTTAGGGTAAACAGGTTTACTAAGCCTATTTTTACAAGTAAATATAGTTTAGTTCAAACATACATTTGACTTTCGCACACAATAAAAGTGTGATTTAACTAAGGTATTTATTAACTTTATTATTAATAAGTTTGTGAGATCTTTTTAAAAGTGCAATTTTGTTGTATTGGAAGAGACTGTTGAAGATAAACTTGTATGAAGAAAATTATTATTACCCTTGATGGATATTCGGCTTGTGGCAAAAGCACTTTGGCCAGACAATTGGCAAAAGAATTAAACTATGTTTTTATAGATTCTGGTGCCATGTATCGGGCAATTGCTTTATACTTTTTACGTAATCAAATAAATAGTACCGATTCACAAGCCGTTATAAGTGCTTTAAATAATATTACACTTCAGTTTAAATTCAACAACACAACAAGTCAATCTGAAATCTATTTAAATGACGAAAATGTAGAGCCATTTATTAGGGATATGCAGGTAAGTGAAAAAGTAAGTGAAGTAGCTGCACTCGAACAAGTACGAACTTTTGCAGTAGCCCAACAACAATTAATGGGAATAGAAAAAGGGATTGTAATGGATGGCAGAGATATAGGCACAACAGTATTCCCTAATGCAGCACTCAAAATATTTGTTACAGCCGACCCTGCAATTCGTGCGCAAAGAAGGTATCAAGAACTACACGAAAAAAATCCAACAATAACACTCAAAGAAATACAGGCCAATTTAGAAATGCGCGATGCTGCAGATAGTAGTCGTGCAGTGAGTCCACTACGTAAAGCTGCTGATGCTATTGAATTAGATAATAGTTTATTAACCAAAGAAGCACAGTTGGCATTGGTACTAGATTGGGCTCGTCAAGCAATTAATTAACACTAATTAGTTTCTCTGCTTCAGCACACATTTCTTGCTTAATAAAGTATTCGAAATATCTTTTGTCGGATTCATTTCTAATACTTTGAATCAAGGGTTCTTCGGCAAGTGTTAAATGTCGATACTTTTGATTAATACTAGAAATAATATCGCTGCGAACTTTCTTTTGTAATCCTGCGTTTTTATTTTTAGTACCTAAGATGTAATTTATTTCTGAAACGGATGCCGATTTTTTTTGTTTGCAGTTTTGGATAAGCATTTCTATTAAACGATGCTCAGTTTCAGACAATTCAGTGATTGCATGGGTTGAAAATTGAATTATTTCTGGCGGGTTTTTTCTTTTTCTTTTTTTGCGAAATATTTTCCAAAATAAAATTAGCATAATAATTAAAAGTAAACTTGAAATACTAGCTATTAAACCAGTATATGATTTTTTCCAAACTTTATAGGTTGTTAGGGTGAGCGCATCTAAGGGAAAACTCAAAGAGTCGTAATTGCCAATTTCTATATTTGTGAAATAGATTTTGTTATGGTAGTAGTATTTTAAAAATCTCGAATCAAGCCTTTGAAGCGACTGTACCAAAGATCCGTTACGTTGAGTTTTTACTAGATTATTTTCAAAATCAATTAGGTAAATACTAGACTCAGAATTGGTTAATAAGCCATGATTGGTAGCCATAGTTAAATTCGTGCCATTAATTAAACTACTCACTTCGCTACTAGTTGCCCCCAATCTTTCCCAACTATTGGTAGTTAAATTCAATTTATAACAATCTTTCACTAAGCTGCTTTCCGAAGGCTTTATTATTATACCGGTATTGATAACTTGGTGATATGGGCTGTAAATAGCGGATTCTTTGCTATTAAACCATATATGTGTATAGGAAGATGGCGTATGTAGTTCCATATTTAATGGGTCTACATCCCAAACTTTGTCTATAAAGTTGAATTTCCGGAGGGAGCCATTCGATTTCCAAAACCCATAACCTCCAAGATTATAAATATCTTCTTTATGAGAGAAGTAAAAAGCATTAAAGTTATAATTGAAGTTCTCTGAATTATCAATCCTCTTAAATACCAATTGGCTAGGGGTAGTATTGGTTAATTTATATAGCCATCCTCCTCCCGAAAAGGATAAATATAATTGGTTAGCTGTTTTAATTAATAGCTGCCCCCTTGATTTAAATTTTACATAATTTGGCGTTACAATTCCATTGGGTACAATATAGATTGGGGGTATATATTCTGTCTTTTTAACTAAATCTTTAAAAAAATCATTGTTTTTTACTTGTAAAACACTGTCTGGCTCTTGACAGAAAGATAGGTTAGCACCCATAATTGCTATAAAAAGACAAATGAGTTTTAAATTCATAAAGTATTGATTGTCAATTATTAAATAAGAAAGTAACCTTATTTTTAAAATCCTAAGGTACATTAAAATAGGAAATGATGTATTATTTCACGTACATCATTACCTAATTCTAATTAAATTATTTTTTTGAATTGACATTTGATCAACGTTAATTCATTGACGTTTAAATAAACTGCCACTAAATAAAATATTAATACCGGGGGGTAATAATTGTTTTGTTTGTGGCAGTTGTGTTTAAATCAATAACCTGAATAATTAAATTATTCAACCCCTATTGAATCATAAACAATTACTTTTTTCCAAAGATGCTTGCATGTATCTACAAAAGCTAAGTGCATTGGATCAATTTGGTAGGCGTCTTGGTCGGCTTGGTTAGCAAAAATAGTTAGTAATGAAAAATGGTAAGTAGCATCAATAACGCCCCTATTAGTAGATGCAGGAACGCCAATATGATATTCTTGAATAGAACTCACAGCACTCAATTTTTTTAATCCAGCTAATAATGCAGCATGATCTGCAGCATTATCTGGGTTTTCTAGCCAGAAATAAACATGGTGAATGAATTGGTTTTGAGATAGCATAATCATTTTTTTTAATCTATCACTCGCTCAGTAATTAAGCCAGATAGTTTGTTTTTTAATATTAATTTTTTGGTGCCAAAATGTGTCATTTCTTCTTTAATTAACCAGTGTTCTGCATCGTAGTTTACCAAATGACTTTCTTTGCTTAAACCTGTTTTCCCTCTCCAAATATCTAGTTGAACCGGTTCCCAAAGTTTTGATTTTGCAGAGGCATAAGCCGCGTCTAAAATGGCATTTACAATATAGCCATCATAAAAGGTTTCTTTAGGATCAATGCCCTTTTCTTTGGCATTAAACATATCCATAAACATATGGTTGTAGCCAAGTTCATTTAATTCATCGCCCACAGGAAATAGCCAACCTGTATTGCTTTCGGCTTTTTCAGCAATATAATCTCCACCAGAACCTGTTGTAAACATTTCAAATCCGGTGCGTAGAAAACTATTTATCCAAATGGTGCCTTCTGTGCCCATAACTTCGTCTCGGAGGTCTAATCCGCCCCTAAAAGTCCAGCTAACTTCAAACTGACCTATTGCGCCATTTTCGTATTTAATTAAGCCAATAGCATGGTCTTCTGCGTCAATAGGTTTTACTTGTGTGTCGGCCCAGCACATTACTTCTATGGGCTTTATGTCTTTGCCAATATAACTACGTGCAATTTCTACGCAATGGCAACCTAGGTCTAAAATACAGCCACCGCCTGCTTGTTCAATATCCCAAAACCATTCACTGTGTGGGCCAGGATGGGTTTCTCTAGATTTTGCCCAAAGAATTCTGCCAAGTGCGCCTTCGCGTACACTGGCTTCTGCTTTAATAAATTTTGGGGTATACACTAAGTCTTCTAAATAGCCATTAAAAATTCCTGCTTCTTCTACAGCCAATAACATTCTTTTGGCTTCGGCGGCATTGCGTCCTAGCGGCTTTGTAGTCATTACCGCTTTTTTGTGTTTGCAACAAAGCATTACCGCTGCTTCGTGTAAATTATTGGGTAGTGCAATACATACGATATCTACATCAGGATTTGCAATGGCTTCTTCCATATTGGTGGTCCAATGTGCACACTGGTAATCGTTGGCAAATTTTTGTGCGCTTTCTTCTCTGCGCGAATAAATACTTACTACTTTGTCGCGTGTTCTATAACCTTGTAAAGCATCTGCATAAAATCGTCCGATAAAACCGGATCCAAGCATGGCTATTCTTTGCATACCTATATTTTGTTTATTTGTTAGTGACTGATTTGTGTTTTCTTTTCTTTAAAAAACAGCATAAAATAAATTAATGCGGCGAGTGCAATATACGCTGGTGTATACCAAATACTTTGCCAATCGTGACCACTTTCAATTTTATATTTATCTACAATGAATCCTGAATAACGTGCGCCAATAAACATTCCTACGCCATAAGTGGCAAAAGTGAATAAGCCTTGAGCTGCATTTTTAATTTTTTCGCCTGCTTTTTTCTCGGTGTACATATAGCCTGTAACAAAGAAAAAATCGTAACAGATCCCATGCAATAAAATACCTACATACAACATCCAGTTATTACTTTCTGCATTTCCGTAAGCAAAAAATAAATAACGTAATATCCAAGCAGTCATGCCCATCAGCAACATTTTCTTCACACCAATTCTATTAAATAAAAAAGGAATGGCTAATATAAATGCCGCTTCAGAAACTTGACCAAGCGTCATTTTACTAGCGGCATTTGCTACATGAATTTCATTTAAAAAAGTATTTGCAAATCCATAATAAAACGAAAGTGGAATGCATACTAAAATGGCTGCAATAAAAAATACCAAATAGGGTTTGTCTTTAAATAATACAAATGCTTCTGAACCTAATGCACTTGAAGCAACAGTTGTTGTTGCTTTTGGTGGCGTATTTGGCAAAACAAAACTGAGTAAACCTAACATTACAGAACAACTTGCTGCTAAATAAAAAGTAGTGGCTGTTTTTTCAATATTCATTTGGCCAATGGTCACACCTGCCACAATCCATCCGA
>Ga0114959_10000265_pt1 | contig 49703 bp, 57 predicted proteins | sample C_130625_EF_Meta_FD_87317 | JGI IMG/M metagenome (GOLD analysis project Ga0114959, IMG submission 87317) | Freshwater microbial communities from Lake Croche, Canada to study carbon cycling - C_130625_EF_MetaG | ecosystem: Environmental > Aquatic > Freshwater > Lake | place: Lake Croche, Canada...
ATGTACCAAGAAGGGGTGGCGGGGTGTCGGTGCCCTTCTTGGTACGTTTTCCAAATATGTGCATGTGATTACCATATCCCCACAGCAAGGGCCCCGGTGCGTGGGGCGGCCACGCGCCGACGGATATACCGGTTCTATACATTCGTTCGGTGGTGGGATACCACACCCAGATGTACCAAGAAAAGGGTGGCGGGGGTGACCAGTGGACACACCCTCTTGGTAGGCGGCGCCCTGCGGGCGCCGCACGTGCACCCTTGCGCAGCAAGGGTGCCGTCTCACCGTGGTGCACTGTGCATCAAGACGGCGTGACCCCTGCCTCAGAGAGAAGATCCTATACAATCCTTTGGGTGGTGGTGGGGGTTATGGCTGGATTAGAGCCCCCCGGCGGGAAATGACCCGGATATCCATGCAAGGCTCGGGCACGCACTTGGTCTATTCGCTGCCCCCTGGTCCACCTGACTATGGGGATACGACCGCTTTCACGCAATGAAGGTACCAAGAAGGGTGTGGCGGGGTGTCGGTGCCCTTCTTGGTACTATTCCACCAACATGACTATAGGATCACATACATTCATTGGGATGTTCGGGATGTACCAAGAATAAGGGTAGCGGGTAGGTGGTTGAGGATTTCATGTCCAACGAGTGTATTGGATCTTATACCATTGTTGATTGGATGTACCAAGAATCGGCGAGGGGGGTGCGGTTGGCGCCCTACGGTTGGCGCCCGAAGGGCGCCCCTCTTGGTACATTTTCAATTCCCAACGAGTGTATTGGATCTTATACACTTGTTGATTGGATGTCCCAAGAAGGGGGTGGATGAGAGGTGTGGGGAGAGGATTTCATGTCCAACGAGTGTATTGGATCTTATACATTCATTGGGGTTCGGGGGATCTGGATGAGGGTTTCATGTCCAACGAGTGTATGGGATCTTATACCTTTGTTGACTGGATGTACCAAGAACGGGGATGGTGGGTTAGGGTCAGATTAGGGCGCCCTACGGTTGGCGCCCTTCGGGCGCCCCTCTTGGTACCATTCACCCAACATGTCTATAGGACCCCATCATGAGGGCCTGATGTTTCCTCTTCCCCCCCCCAACAAGTGTATTGGATCTTATACTCATGTTGGGTATTGTACCAAGAACGGATGTGGATGTGTATGTGATCTTATATTCATGTTGGGTATGGTACCAAGAACAGGTTGGAATGTAGGCAATGAATGTATGTGATCTTATACTATCATTGGATGGATGTACCAAGAATAGGTGTGGGGGATTAGGGTCTGATTAGGGCTCCCTTCGGTCGCCCCTCTTGGTACATTTTCAATTCCCAACGAGTGTATTGGATCTTATACACTTGTTGATTGGATGTACCAAGAATGGGTGTGGGGGATTAGGGTCTGATTAGGGCTCCCTTCGGTCGCCCCTCTTGGTACATTTTCAATTCCCAACGAGTGTATTGGTTCTTATACACTTGTTGATTGGATGTACCAAGAATGGGGGGGTGTGTGGGAGGGGGTTCATGTCCAACGAGTGTATTGGATCTTATACAATCATTGGGTGGATGAGGGGTGGGTGGATGAGGGGTGGGTGGATGAGGGGTGGGTGGATGAGTTCCATGTGACAGGAGAGGCCACCCCGTCGTTCTTGGATGAAACGGTGGAAGAGGTGTTGTTGGTACAGGGAATGTTTTTCGCGTGATGTCGTTCGGTGGGTTCCTTCTCCTTGGATGTATACTTCGTACTGGTACCGTCCGTCGGGGGTGATTTTGCGGCTGTATATTGTTCCCCACACTTCCTTCTCTCCCTCTTTTGTCCGTCGGTACATCTCACTCGCGCTTTCTGCCCTTTTTATCGCGCGCATTCCCTCTCTCAACTCTTTCTCTTCCATTCCCTTTCCCACCTCCATCCCCTGCACCCGCATCAACAACACTTCATTCCACATATCTTCGTACCGTCGCAGTACCGATGTCATTCGCAAAAATTGAATCGCCTTTTCGTCTTTAATTTCATTTGAAATCATATTGTACCAAGATATGCAACCGAACAAAGACGACAACTGTGACGAGGACTGGCTAACCCTGTTTCACGCGGCGAAACGTGGTGAAGAATTGTCCGAGCCCTTTACAATTTCATACAATGACTTTTGCGAGATGCAAACCCATGCGGTGGAACTGCATCGCAACCGTCAGATATCCTCGGATTGCCTGCATCGGGTCCTTTCCGCTTTCTTTCTTCAGACGCGTTGGACTCAGGCCGAAGAATTACATCCTTATTTGTACACACACGTTTTATCCGAATGCCCGGTGCCTGAATATACTTCCCGGTTCAAAATCCATCAAACACATTTCCTTTCTGACCATCTGCACAATCTCTACCATCCCACCGAACACACCTTTATCTTTACCATCTTCTCCTAGTTATAATGTGATAAAAATTGATTACACTTTTTATCACTCACTGAATGCCTTGCAAGCGTCGTATGCAACTCAAACAAAGCATATTCTGGTTTACACGGCGTTCAGTCCTAGTATTCTTCTTGTGGACAACCCTCTATTATTTCTCCTCACGGTTTCATGCGATGTATTGTACACCAGACGAGTGGTACCGTCTTGGTCTTGTCCACGCCTATTTACTATCCTCTTCTCCTTACTGTGTCGCGTCACAGTGGCTCATTTTCTACGGCGGCATGTCCTTACGTAACTTTACTTCCATCCTTCTGTCCTCCTACTTTACCTTGATGCAATCTCTGCATCTGACTTAATGCACTATATGCGATTCCCACATATATTTACAAAAAGCCCATTGTGTGGCGTGGCCTTGTCCGGCTTTTTTTTCTTCTTCGTACTCTTCATCGGTAATACATCCTTCACTTCGTTTCATACTGGCCGGTAACACGAACCGCATCTGTTCATCCATCGTACAAGGTGTGGTTTGTTCGGTATTTGTAAAAAATTCATGCGATGAATTACTTGACACATGCTTATACAAATCCTTCAGGAGAGGCGGATAATCGTAAGCGTACTTCCACTGCCAGTGGGGACATCCAGTGGTATAATATTTGAATACCCACTCCAATCCTTCCAAATAATTCATGCAGACACCCCGGATATCGGATTCGGAAGGTTGTTTCCAATGAAACAACACCTTGTAATATCGCGTCTCCCATCCTGTCTCCCCAGGTGAAATATACAATTCTTGTCCTCGTAACTGAATGGGTGCATGCAACAGTGACACCTCTCGCTCTTCGGGAGTGGTCTCTGGAAAATACCGCTTGGTTTGCTTCTCACGTATCGCATATTCCTGCATCAACAATTCGTGCTCTATCGCAGCCAGTCTACCCAGAAACACGCCGAAAGCGTCCCATCTTATTCGCGGTGCCACCTGCGTCGGTTCCCATACCACCATGCGAGCATAAGGCTCCGGCATATGAAAATATGTATCCATCACGACCTGGATACCATTGGTTCTCAGATTGATGACCGGAAAATGCGGTAAAAAGTCGTTACCCAACAGGAAACACAAAAATACATAGTTCCAGTACGTATCACGAACCGACAGTTTCCCAGAGCCATGCACCATTTCGTGGGAAATAGAAGAGGTAAAGGCCGCAATATCTATAAAATACGGGTCTTTGGGGTTTTCAAATTTGATGGGAATCTTTGACCGGAAAAACTCGGGGGCTTCCCGAAACACATAGATGTTTTTATAGAGATGGAGATGATAGAGTGAGAGCATGATCAAATCCGAATCCAGACCGTAGATGGCCGCCGTGTCGCGGGGGTCACCGTGCGCACGCATGTGCGCACACATTTTATGTTCCCCTTCACCCACTTCGTCTGGACCGGAAATAACTACCGTTGGATAAGAGGACAACAGTGCATGCAAACAATGGAGTTGCTGAGACAGATGGCGCATGAACCGTGTTCCGGGTGTGATCATGGTCGTACGAAACGCGAGTTCCGATGGGGTTGCGCCGGCCGTTTCCATGTCTGCCCGTAAACGCCGCATTTTTTGCTGCTTCATCTTGGCCATCGGCGCCACCCCGTCAAAGGCAACAAAGACCGTTTTAGATGGAGAAATCGTCTTGACCACATAGATAATATACAACATCACTGCATGAACAATCGTATCAAAAGACGGGTTAGGGTCACTAATGAGACACTCACGATACACATCGTAGATGACGGAGTTACAATCCATGTACAAGTGTTGAATTTGTGTCGTCTTCTTCAGTGTACATAAATTCAACAGAATATGGATGTGCGACTTGATAATGTACGAGAAATATGCCGGGATACCCATGGTTAATATGATATATCATATTGTCTTTACGTTTGTTCTATCACCAGGACACCCCTTCTATAGGTACTATATTGTCTTGGTACAAACGGTATTATTTTGTGCCTATATATTATCAAGAGGGTAAACATCATGAGCCAACAATACAACGTATTCAATGTCTTGTATTTGATATTTCGTTTAGCACCAATCATTGTGATATCATTTTTCTTATTGCAGTCCTTTTTCAATTTGGACCCGCGAGGATTCGTCTACCTCATCGGACTTTTCTTGGCATCCCTCATTGCCAGCACGATAGGCCAATTTCTTTCAGTTGGTATGGGTGATGACTACCAAATGGGACAAAATTACAAATGCAATACCATGTACTTGGGCACCGTTCCAATTGAAAGTGGTGGGGTGGTGCGTCCCTTTTCGCAAATCCCTCTGAATATCCTTTTATACAGTTATACCTTTTCTTATTTGTTCACGTCGTTTGTGGCCCCTCCGGTCACCTACAACAATGCGCTGATTTCTTTGCAACAAAACTGGACTTCCTTGGTGCTCTTCTTCTTTTTAACTGTCTTTGAAATCGCTTGGCTCACGTCCAATTCATGCAACCGGTTCATATATATGTGGGTCTCCGTGGTCATCGGTGTCTGTAGCGGCATTGCATGGACCTACTTGATTCGGTGGACCAAAGAACCGCGCTTCCAATACACGAGCCTTACCAATGTGGATGTCTGCAGCAAACCGTCCAAAACCATTTACAGATGCCGGAATTTGAACGGCGTCTATTCCACCAAGCAATCGTAGGCTTCGGGCGTAAAATCGGTATTTACGGAAACTGAGAGACAGCTCCGTCAAAATATTGAATGTTACGCTGGAACCATGCTCTGACCTGCGCCGTCACAGATTGACGGTGCATGTCGTCCGCAATCAACCTTATATTTTTGCTTTTACGGCTATACGCGATTAAAAATTGTTCCACGATTTGAGCAGGGATAGCTTGACTGTACTGGGACAGTTGTTCGGCAGGAAAAATACGCACTCCTTTACGTGCATTGACCGCATTATGAAAATGATACAAGCACGATTTCAATTCATCCTTGGTACGTACTTGAAAAAACTGGTTCTTGGTCAAATACTCCTTGGCATGTCCGGAACAGGTTGGACATGGCAAATTGATGCAAATCGTATAAATTGTCTGCAACACGTCCAAACGGTTGGCCGCAAAAAAATCGGCCCGAATCTTTTCAGCCATGGTATGCAATAAATACCAGGTCGGTTTACCCCATACCATCTTTGCAGCATGATCCACATTGATTGGATTCGCCTCGGTCACATGCCGCACATTTCTAGTATAGGGACGTATGGCCGTGGGACGAGGTTGGGGTGACTGAATGACGGGACGGGTATTGAAACTGATGGGTTGTGACGACAACGTGATGGACGAAAATTTTCGCTTGGAAAAGGGCATGGCCGCCACCACCGATGAACCGTTCAATATTGGTGGTGAAGGTACCGGGTCATAATTCCTACCCGGGTTTATAGTCAAATTTAATTGTCGCATCATCCCCGTAATTTGTACTATAGGGGCATAAAAATTATACTATAGTGGTATAGAAATGGATAAAGAACAGTTGGTTTCCATCATCAAAGATTGGGTTAAAATTGACAATGAAATGCGCACGCTGCAACAAGAAATGCATAAGCGTAAATCAGAAAAGAAACGTGTTTCTCAGTTGCTGATAGATATCATGCGTAACAATCAAATAGATTGCTTTGACATTAACAATGGTCAGATTCTTTACAAGAAAAAGAATGTCAAGCAACCCATCACCAAAAGTGTCCTATTGGAAGTTTTATCCACGTATTTTCAAGGTGATTCTGACAAGGTAAATGAGCTAAATAACTTTATTTTAGGTAACCGAAAGGTAGTGACCAAAGAGACCATCGTGCGTAAAATAACCGAGAACATTTCTCTTGAAGGAGCTGGACCTGGGCCCGAGTCGGGACCTACGTAAAGAGGCATCAGACCATGAAATCGGGAATCTTATACGTATTGTCTCCCATTTTTATCGCTTTAGCAATAATGCGTGGATTCTCTTTAGCATCCATGATGTCTTCAGTGTGGTACACATTGCCATATTTGTCAATGTAGTAAATGATTCCGTCAATGTCCTCGGCAGAGATTTCCATTTTTTGGGTGGAGGACATGGACGCATTAATACGCGAATTTTCAGCCTGTACCTGTTCAATTTTGGCATGCGTACCACAATAGTCACAATTCTTCTTCTTTTTGCGTGTACATTGAACACCGTCAGAACGTTTAGCCAGACAAATCTGGTCGTTCGAAATCGCAATAGATGGGGCAACAGATGGTACTACATTGGTGACCGAAGCAGCATCCGAAGCAGGGGCAGGTTTTTTTGACTTGGTTGATGCCAAATCTTGCTTGGTCAATACCAACTTCGGATACTCGTAAATGAACTCCAAGAATTCACGTACCCGGTCACGTTGCTCCTCCGAAGTTTCATTGGTAATCAGTTCCAACGCATTCATCTTTTGACGTATATCATCCTTGAACTGAATGATATACGCATCCACCATTTTGTTTGCAGATTCCATGTTTTCACAAGTGGGTATAATGCATGTTTGTAAAAGTCATGCACAAGAATCAATTTTTCTTTATCTTATACAGCGACGCCGCGTTCAGATACAGGGCAAATATGACCCATAGTTGATACGGTACCAAGATACCCACCACCCACAAGGGCAACAGCAAATACGTATAATACAACAGAAGTGCCGTAGAGATCACAATTGCCGCTAAAATCACTAGAGCTAACGCCACGTCCCGACTACCAAAGTAGGCAAACGACCACAGTATATTGCATATCAAATTGAACCCGTAAACATACAACAGGGTCGTGACCGTATCTGTCCACTTGGGTAACTGCAATGTCTGTGCCAACGCCACCCCGATCAAAAAATAAAGTATAGTCCAGACAATTGGAAACACGTAATTGGGCGGGGTCGCCGCCGGACGTATATTCTTATACCACGCACTGTTTACCGCGGTCCGCATGGACTGTTGCGGAAAAAACATTACCGTAATCACAATACCAAACGCCCACGCATACGCCACCCATGTCTCCATGTTCGTACCTCTATATTAGAATAGACCGAATATTTGTTTGACCCGCTGTTCACCTTCCATACACGCCTCCTTCAACACATAGCGTATTTGGTCCTTTTCGGTCGGCTCCACAAAGGCTAAACGCAATACACTCTCCGTGAAATGCGGATGCATCTTTTTGAAACCACAAAAGGAGAGCGTCTTGTCTTTCATATAATACCGTTCATAGAGTACAAATTCTACGATTTTTCCGAGGGTGTAATCCTCATTCTCTAAAATGACGTCGTAACAATTCTCCATGGTAGTCTCACTTTTTCTAATTGCAATGTCGTCGTTGGCCACCAACTGTATCGTATCCACCAACTTATTTTGTAATACAGTGAGGGCCTTCTTCACAACTTCTGGGTTGCTGTAGATTCCAATAGACTGAATCGTGAAATCATAACTGTTTGGCATATAATATCGTTCGGCGTCCAGGAGTTGGAAATTTCGCTTCTCAAATTCTATTTCGTCCTCCGTAATAGAGGTCAGTTTTTTTCTCAACTCTCCCTCGCGTTTCTTCCATTCTTTTTCAGCGGCATCCCGGTCCGGCGTCATTTGGTAAGTACATTTGGACACCACGTTGAACATGCTGTTTTCCTTGGCCGTGGATACCGAAAAGTCCGCCGTGAACTTGATATGTTCACCCGGAATCGTCTCACTCACCTTGGGACGTAAGCGGCAAAACTGAATATAATCGTGGGTCATGGGATCAGGGGGAAATATTTCCCGTGTTTGCTCCTTAGTCGTGTAGTTTCCCGTTTCTTTATTTTTGATGCGGAAATGCTCAGTAGTCACATACTTTATTTCATCAGAATCGTTCTGCATGTCCACCTCCAGCGCGTACTTTCCTGGCAAAACCTCCTTGTCTTTCATATGAATCGGAATACAACTCAGCCGCTGCTTCAAGATTTCGTTATGAAATCGCGTCGTATTGACCTCAAAGTGGCACTGATTGACTGCCTCATTTTCACTGCGAATCACACATATAGGGACATCTGATAACACCGTTCTACGCAATGCGTTCGCATAACACATGGGAATATCAAATAGGGTAAATTGAAGAACCCCCTCTGACTCCACCACATCTTTGATCATGACTGGTTTTCCCGACATCTTATGTACTCTTTTACAATACAGTGGGAAGTTTTCTAAATCAATTTTACCTATGGAGGCACCTTGGTCTTGTTCATGTGACATTGTAACATGGAAAATCTATCTCGCGTAATTGTATACCGTCATGTCTACACCCTTTCCGAACAATTCCACCAAGGTAGATGGCAGTCTCAGTGATACCGAACGCAATATACAAGATAAGGATGGAATCGCGAACCGCGGTTCGGCATGGCCCGAAGACGCCGACATTATTTTAGAAAATATCCGCTGTAATTGTATTATTTTATCCGACTACCACAAAAAACAGTACTTCTTATTGTTGTCGCTGTTGAAATACTTTCGCATCCCTATCATCATCATTTCAGCATTTGCGTCGGTACTGAACATTGGATTACAACCGTTTTTAGAACAACAATATATCTCCATCATATGTTGCATGTTGAGTCTGGTGACCGGTCTCATCGGTTCCATTGAACTTTTCTTGCAAGTCCAAAAAAAGATGGAAAATGAGTTGATGAACAGTCGCGACTTTTACCTGACAGCGATTGATATCTACAAGGTGCTTTCGTTGGAACCGGAACATCGTAACGGTGACGGTCTCAAATACCTAGACGGTAAATTTGCCGTATACTGCAAAATGATTGAAAATTCCAATGTCCTGGACAAATCCATTCAAGACCAGCTGGCTCCCATTGATGTGGTCGTAATTGAACGTCTCTCCTCGGGAGCCGGTTCCAGAAACAGTGAAACCGATGCCAAAGAACACAAACCGAATCGGGCTACCCATCCATCCCATACGTCTGCGATACCGTCTTCGTCAACATTTACCGGGGGGTTCTTGTCCTATTTCTTCGGCAAGTCCGAGGTAAATCACACAACTCGCCGTCGTCATCATTCTCATCTGCCGTCCCCGGCAGCGACCGAAGTCAACGACATGTCTGCCGAATTGACTCCCCAAAAACACCTGGATGACCAAGATGACGATGATTCCGTGTCTTCGGAAGAACGCTTTGATATTTATTGCAAGCTCCTCAACAAATACAATGACATTGATGAAAGTATCATGGAGAAGCTCACCCCTATATTATCCAATCATTCGTCACATCTGGCCACGGTTCCGTTGGAAGAACGGGTCAAGCTCTACAGTTATCTCCAAGACCATGTCAAAATCATGGGCAGCAACGAAATGCTGGACAAACTGAAAATGATCCTCGTCGGCGATTTTTTCAAAAAGTCGTCAAACATGCCAACCGCCGTGATGAAACAACACCGTTTTGCCATTTATAAATCGTTCATAGACCGACAGGTGGACAATAATACCGTACAGAAAGTCAAATCGTTGTTGACCAGTGATTCAATAGACCAAGAGACATTGACCCTATTGTTGTCTGCTTCCACCCACGATATCTCGGCGACGGTCACCGACTTGGAACGCGGTCCCCCAGACAACGCGTATTTACTCGGCGATGAACACCCGATTGGCGAACTGACTCTCCTGAATCATACCGATAATAGGAGCACGCAATTTGTCATGGAAATCGGACCTTTGTCCACTTCCGAGGCCACAAAATAAACAAATAGTATAGGAGAATTCGTCAAAGATACCATGTGTTTTTCCGCGTCCATGAGCCTGTTCTCACTGACGGTGGGCCTGGTCGGAGCCATCATGGTATACAGTTTAGGGGCATTCCCCGACCAAATTTTCGGCATATGCTACGGTTTTGTATCCTTGATGCAAGGTATTGATTATTTGCTTTGGAACCACCCCATATGTGACGATTACAACCGGGCTGTTTCTATTGCGGGCATGGTCCTGAATCATCTGCAGCCAGTAGTATTGGGTGGGGCGATTCTGACCCTCAATACCGGATTGCCAGAAATAAACCGTTGGGTCATTGCCTTTTTATTACTCTTGTATCTTCTAGTCATGACTCGGTACTCGTGGGAATTTTTGACGACCAAAGAGAAGGAGTGTACATTGAAAGACCGCACCACGCACCTCTTTTGGCAATGGAATTACATGAAACATTTTCAATTTGCCTACGGTTCGTATTTATTGACCATGGGGGGACTCTGGTACGTAGGTACTCCCTTGTTGATGCAGTGGCGTCCGCGTACAGGAACTGTTCATGTCCATACCAAAGACCCGCAACTGCCTGTACCGCATATTTGGCCAACCTTCGGCTTCGTGTGCGCGTTAAAATCCATGGTACTCTTTTTGACCACACGATTATTTTACGGAACCGAACATGTGGGTGGACTCTGGTGCTTCTACAGCGTATTTATTCCCTTGGTTTACTACGCTCTCCGCAAATCCGTCTTGACCATGGATTAAATAGGGTCGTGAGATGGGGGCCGTAGTATGATCCTATACTGTTCTTGGTATGATCTATCCATCTTATGGGGAGATCATGCATGCAATTGCGTCCATGGATGCACAGGATAACTTTCCAGGACGTCATACCATTTTTTGTAGCGTGGATGATGTTCCAAGAAATGGGGAGCATGGAACCCGCGACCACAACAGGGGCCGAAGCGACCCCAGAAAGTCATACGACGGGCACTGGCTGCATCCAGAACTTTGCCGTCGGTGCAGCCGTGGGGGTAGTTTTCGGCGTAATCCGTGGCGTCGTCGTAAGTATGGACGCAAATAGTGGTGGCCCCGGGTTTGCGTTTCTTGGTCGCCACGTTGTAATGATCCGATAGAATCGTTTGGGCTATCTCGGGGGTCAACTTGCCGTAATGGGTCTTGTACAACAATTCATGTAGGCGTGCGTTGCGTCCCCCCGACGAGGTTTGGGGATTGAAAAATTCTTGGTCGTCGGTTTCTTGGGCCCGTAGTTCCGGCGAGATGGCACTATTCATGCCGTAGTAGATACCATCGCGGGTGCGCTGAACATGGGTGATTTTGCACCCGAGCTCACATAGCATGATTTCTTGAGAACGTACGTCGCCGAAGAGCCACGACGACGCATAGTCGCCCGCATTATGGTCTGTCATGATCGCGGCATAATCATCCAAGGATTTACCATACTGCATGGCATGTCGTATCCTACAGAAATACGGGGCATGTCCTGGGGAAAACGTCGGCCGGTAATTGATGTCGCTGATGGTCGTCTCGCAGCCCACGATACCCGCCTCCGTGAGGAACCAGTCGGTGCCGCTGGCGATGCATCCGGCCGCGGTCTGCATGCAAAAAGGGACACCACGATGCGGCCGCACATACATCACGATATGGAAGAATGTCCCGGACACCAAGTCGGTATGCGTGGTGTGCCCCATCACAATTTCGCCGTTACGGGTCGCTTTACCTGTGGCAATGAAGGCACTGCAACGCCCACTGCGTTCGCGCCGCTTGGGGGCGGGATGCAAATACTCGTACATGCTCATCAGTGCGTTCCAAGCGACCAAGACATCCACCTGAATGTCTGTACCGGCCTGCTTGGCCCCCTCGGAAATCGCCTGGATCTCTTGGTAAAACTCGGGGTAATCGGTTTTCAAGAGCGGGGTAATCGTCCGGCGACACGTGGCGAGGTATTTTTTATACGGATACCTGAGTTCTTCGTTCACAATGAACGGGAATTTTTCTTGGATACGGGCCAATTCTTGGTGAAGGAGAAATCCATGGGTGAATCCGCGTTCTTGGGGGGTTCCGGCCACATGAATGATTTTCCAACCTTCCTGGGTGCGTACTTGAGGGGTCGGTATGGACCGACGTTTGGTTCGTGTCGCAGCCGACGACCTTGAGTGAGTGTGGCGGCGTCTAGTGGTCATTATCTGATATATCATCACATAATGAGGGTGGAAAGGTGGGAGTCGGGGAGGGGTAGGGGGCTAACTGCCTTGGAAAAACAGGAAAGCCAGGAGGATGAACGATACCAAGATGGGAAGGAGAACCAAGAACCAGGCAAAGCCCGGAGCCCCCGCGCGACAGATGAGGTTGAGTACCCACGTCCAGAAAAGAATGTAAAGGACCTTGATCAAAAACAACATGCCGACGCTGCTCACCTCGCAACTGTAAGAGCCTAAACAGTATACGTTGTGGTCGGGACTACCGTAGACGTTTTGCATGACATAATAATTTTGCAGGAACATCACGGTAATCGCCATGGTAGACACGACTAAATACACATAGGCCGGGGGGCACATGTCCGTGAACCCGACGAGTTTCATGTTGTGACGGGGGGTGATCCTATACACTATCTGGGGATTGGATTCCATTCAACGACGGTGTTGGGTCCGACGTTTGCCCCCGGCTTTTTTGTTCTGCTTCTTGGTCTTCTTGGTCTTGTTGAGCTTGGAGTGCTTCCACTTGGACTGGATTTTCTCACCGACGCACCAATCGTGGCCGCCGATTCTGACGATTTCTCCTTGGCACGGTTTCTTAGCAGGCATGGTGTTTGTGTGCTATATATACATAGGTGGGAAGGAAATTCTATACAATGGGGTACGAAGGTATCTAATTATCGTACCGGTGTTCATAATTTATCTAATTCATCCACCTTTTGATTGGCTTGGCGCAATTTTTCCATAATAGACACTTTATTTGACTTGGTTGATTCCCAACGTTTTTGTAGATTTGGATGACCTTCCACACTAAAAAATTCGCGTGCTTTATTTTTGCTCTTGTCCACGATGTTGTAATAATACACAACATATTTCTTCAACATACCTTGAGTGATACCATCCGGTAACGGTCGGGCCTTAGTTTGTCTAGCCCGTTTGGTTTTGGGTGCAATACCTTTGGAATTTTGTTCCTGTTCTTCACGTGTGGCTATACGTAAATTTTCCATCATATTATTCAACGGGTCTCTGTCAATGTGGTCCACGCTCACGTTGGAAGTTCCACGGCCATTACCAAAGCAACCCGTAATTACCTGATGAATGTAGAGTCTTTGACTTGAATTTATATAACCATTTGTATGTTTAAACCAGGTAATTTTTACACTATTTTCTTTCTCATAATCCAATATTTTTTCATACGATTGCCTACATAGTTTAATTAGAGTAGCCGTTTCACAAAACATGATCAACAATTCTTTACCATTTTCTTCCACAACCCATATAGGATTTTTCATGATATTAGCACTTTTTCCTCGTGTTTGATAATGTCCTTCAATAAACTGTTTGACTGTATATCTATTACTCATTTCGTCATGGTATGGATGATTAATTGTAATATTATGCTTTCGTAAATCATATACATCATTGTTTTTGAAAACATAACATGCATTGTTTTCTGTGAAATTATATAAAAACTCCAATATGCTCACACGCCTATTATTTGTTGTTGTAAAACATGGATAAGTATCACCCTCACGTAAAGTAAAATTTCTTGAAAAATTCAATATCTTATACATGTTATCAATATCTAACAAATACGTATGAGTATCATTAAATTGAACTTCTTCACAGTTCAATGCGTCATTATGATGATAAGTTATAGAAGCAGACATGTTATCCGTACTATAAAAATTTATAGTATGAATCCTTTATATTACTTTTTAATCAATATGCATTGAATATTGATTTGTTTAGTTGCTGTACGCCACTCCAGCCTGTTGAGTGGTTACATCTATTTTTTGGTCTGCAAATATGCAGTCAAACCCTTAATAAAATTACTATTAAGAATAGATGTAAAACCCCTAAGTTTCCCTAGGGGACGGACTGTATCTTAACCCGGTTCAGGTTGCTTAGACCTTCACTACCGAGCGATTACCGTTCAGTCTCTGACGGCCAACCATAGACTAGCATGTTACTAGCGTCTTTAGGTTGTAACCATGCGGATTGCCCAATCCTCAACATTATTACGATACCGGAGTTCTGTTCTCCGCCATGTGAAGGTTTCCCAATCACACTTCGTAGTTGAGGCTCTAAGGGGTTCCCCGAACAACAAGTAATCTTGCAAGGTCTTGCGACCTCACTAACAACAAGCGACCATATTAACAGGGGCTCTACCGAAGTTTCCGCAAACAGGGCCTGTTTGATTGCGGCGGGTTGTTTTTGGGCACAGCTGTTTGTTTCTGTTTATGCCAGACATAACACGCAGGACGTTGTAGTTCACCGCGTACACACGCACCTTGGCCGTGGCAGTGCCCGCCACGGTGCCCGAGGAGAGCACCAGCTGGAGCACGGCGTTGTCAATGCGCGAGAAGTTGCACGACCCGCTGGGTTGGTGCTCCTCCGGGCGCAGGGCAAAGCTGTACACGTTGATGCCCGTGTCCGGGGCGCGGGTGTGGTGCTGGTAGGGCTGGACCACGTCAAAGTAGGATCCCTCACGCTCCGAGAAGCGGTCCTGGCCGTTGAGCTGCAGCTTGGCCGTGACGACCGGGTTCTCACCCCAGCAGTGCATGTCCAAGGCGGTCTCCGCGAGCACAAAGGTGCCGGCGTCGGACACGTAGGAGCCCTCCGCCGCGCCCACCTGGGAAGCGAACGGCAGGTCCGACGAGCTGGACGTCTGCCAGGTCTGGGTGCTGGAGATGGCAGGAGAGTCCGTCGCACCCGCCATCTCAAACATACCCGAGGACACAATGAAGTTACCCGAGGACACCTCCGCCGGGCCACCAAACGCGTGGATGGCGTTGGGCAGGGCATCAATGGCGTCCGTGTAGTTGAACGGCTGCGCACCCAGGGTCTTGAACAGGACCTGGGTGTTGTCCAGGGACGAGCAGTAGTCCACGTTGGCGTCCGGTTGGACAACCCAGATGAGCTCCTTGCAAGGGTGGTTGAAGTTGAGCTTGATCTTGTTCGAGGAGGAACCGACCGACTCGTCACCCGTGAACTGCACCTGCTCAATCAGGTACTCGTGCGGGTTCTGGGCCATCTTGCGGCGCTCATCCGTGTCCAAGAACACGTAGTCCACGTAGAGGGACGCCGCCACCAACGACTGCTGGTAAGGCACGGTGGCAGACACGGTACCCGAGCCGTACTTGGACGTCAGGGTCTTGACGGCCCACAGGCACTCGCCAATCGGGCGGATGTCCAGGTTGATCTTGACCTCGTGGTACTGTACGAACCACATATACCCTCCCTTTCGGGATATTTATTGGCATTTTCATAGTTGATCAACCAGTATAACTCTATGAAAACTTTTGCCAGGGGCTAGACTATATCTTAAGCCATCATTGTGCATGATTAGTGCACTCAGACCCACCACCATTTAGTCGTTGAACCTTCTCCATATCCTTATCATATCGGACGTAGGAGCTTGGCTGCGGATTGCCGATTTCAGATGTTTGCACATCTTCATGCGGGGGATTTTTACCATACCTGAGTTCCATTCTCAGCCACTGTAAACTTTCATTTACAGCTTGGTACCCCAGAAATTGTCTGTATTTGTTATTGAACCGGACTATATTCACAATGTTATTAAAGTAATAATGGAGTTGTAATTTGTCACCTTTTGATTGATTTTCAAACGCGGTGAGTGGTTGTAAGTTTGTCCAATGAAAACAAAACTTATTCGTATCGTGATTATCTTTAAAAGCATTTATCGGTAAAATATGGTCAATATGCCAATACGACCCCCAATTTTCCCAGGTCATATTTTCATCAAAGCGAAATTCTATCCATTGTTTGAAGAACTCCAAATCACAACCGAGATAGCTAAGGGAACTGTGTTGTTTCCCTTTTTTTAATGCCTCCCAAAGTTTTGAGCGGATAGTAACTCTCAATCTGTAATTGATATCGTTACTGTATTTGTTTTTCATGTCCGCTTTTCTCTTAGGCAAGTACTCTCGCTGTTTTTGTTTGATATGTTCTTTTACATCTGGACGATTACGGTACTCTTTTCGCTGTATATTGATCACATCCTTATTGGCTAATCGGTATTCACGATTTTGCACCAATAAGACGTCTTTGTGTTCCTGATAATATGCTTTTAATTTTTGATTAATCTTATCTTTGTTACGTTCACGATAGTCTTTTCTGCAACTGCGACAATCATAACGCAAACCATCAGGTGATTTGGCAAGTTTTCCAAATTCACTCACCGATTGGACGTGTTTGCATTTACAACATGTTTTCTCCATACTACCATTAATTGCGCTATTTTTAAACCGGTTTTCATAATACTCACAATTTCTTTTATACGCCTTTACGGGTTTCCCGCAGTTTGGTCGTGTTGCCAGTAGTCTTACTGCATCCTTAGCAGCAAGCACCGACTAGCATCTGGGTATGAGGAAAAGCTTCCTCCCGAGACCACAACAAATTTTTACTAAAGCAGGGCTCGGATGCTTTAGTTTGGATGCTTTTCTGCCCTACAGATTTTAAGGCGATGAGCGGGAGCGAGAGACCCGGGTTGCGGTTCCACCAGAACATGAGAGGGATGTACAGGGTGGTCTCCGGGAGCGCGTTGCGGGGGGAGCACACCTGGGAAGGTCCGCCCGTGGCCGAGCAAGGGCCCGAGATGGCCGAGAACGTGGGGTCCGTGATGTAGGTCAACTGGGTCGTGTTGCCAATCATCTTGAAGTAGCCACGCTGTTGCTCCGCCGTCATGGTGAGCTGGTTCCAGATGTGCATCCAGTCACCGTATTGGCGGTCAATGCGCTGGCCACCAATCTCCACCTCCACCTGAGCGATGAGCTGCTCACCAATGAAGTCCAGCCAGCGGGCATAGACACCGTCCGAGCTCGTGGCCGGCGCCATGGTCTGGTTGATCTCCGGGAGAGTCACCTGCAGGTAGGTGCGGTAAGCCAGGTCACCGTTGCGGGAGATCGTGCAGGTCACACGGCGGCCAAAATCGGCCTGGCCGGAGAAGGTCTGCTCGATGGACTCCATCGCGAAGTTCGTGTGGCGTCTGTACGACACCTTCCAGAAAGTAATCTCGGGGGTTCCAGTGAGGAAAACGTCTTGTGCTCCATACGCGACCAATTGGAGGAGTCCACCAGCCATTTTTTGGGTATTGTATATAGTGTTATAAAAGAAAAAATTATGGCGGAGATTCAATTATTCATTTTAGAAGAGATATCTTCTAAACTGCTGTTCACACCATATAATGAGCAAAATATGTCATGTTCAAAAAGTGACCACCACTATATTTCATTTATCGCCATCTTCATACCAACGTCTACCACATAATACAATATGGCTGATTTGAATTCACCTAAATAAAATTGATTCCCGCATCTTTCAATATAAAGATATATCATATATCCAAGTTATGTCTAGATATACTTGCCAATACCTCAACTGCCGCGAAAGAGCCTCGTACGGTACCCATTATGGCGTTGCCTTACGCTGCAAAGCCCATAAAGAAGACATGAAACCTCAGTACCGAATATGCAAATGTGGCAAATCCGAACCCAATTTCAATTTACCAGGAGAAACACGTGCCATGTATTGTGCTTCATGCAAAACAGATGATATGACGAATGTACGTAAAAAACTATGCCAATGTGGTCAATCACAACCGTCATTCAATGTACCCAATGAGACTATTCCTATTTGTTGTTCCCTATGTAAATCCAATGATATGGTGAATGTAATTTGTCAAAGATGCCAATGTGGAAAATCACAACCAACTTATAACTATCCCAATGAAGGCAGTGCAGTATGTTGTACCGTTTGTAAAAAAGAAGGCATGGTAGATATTATTCATAAAAGATGCATATGTGGTGCATCTATACCGACCTTCAAATTACCAAATACGAAACGACCCACTCACTGTGCATTATGCAAAACAGACGACATGATAACAACACATAAAATGTGTCATTGTGGTCGGTCCCAGCCACGGTTCGGTGAATCTGGACAACGCATTGCTACCCATTGTGCAGTATGTAAATCCGACACCATGATCAATATTGTAGATAAAAAATGTCATTGTGGGAAATCCCAACCCTACTTTGGTGAACCCGGGCAACGCATTGCTACCCATTGTCTAGCGTGTAAATCCGATACCATGACCAACATTGTAGACAAAAAATGTCATTGTGGTCGCGCACGTCCTGTATTTAATCAACCCGGACAAACCAAAGGAACTCATTGCTCCCTATGCAAGACCGACGGCATGGTAGATGTTGTCAACCGAAAATGCGTATGTGGCAAGGCTACGCCGACATTTAATTATACCGGAAACACAAGGGCCACCCATTGTACCTCGTGTAAATTGGAGGGAATGATCAATGTCAAAGACAAGCTTTGTCGCTGTGGGAAAGCTATACCCAATTATAATGAACCGGGTCTAAAAGAACGCATATGTTGTTTATCCTGTAAAACCCCCACGATGGTCAATGTCAAAGACCGACTTTGCCAATGCGGTAAAGCCCGTCCCAATTATAATGAACCGGGTGAATCACGTGCTATATGCTGCGTGGCATGTAAAACCGAAACAATGGTGGATGTGAAGCATAAGCGCTGTCGCTGTGACCGAGTTATTCCCACCTACAATGAACCTGGAGAAACGGATCCTATATGTTGCATTCGGTGCAAAACAGACACCATGATCAATGTTGTGAACCGCCGTTGCCAATGTGGCAAAGCCATTCCGGGATTCAACGAACCGGGTGAAACCATTCCCATTTGCTGTGTTTCATGCAAGACGGATTCCATGATAGATGTCAAAAGCCGAAAATGCCCTGGGAATCCCGAGACAGGGTGCCCTTATCAACGCGTCGGCAACATCAAATACAAAAACTATTGCACCGAATGCTATCGCCGCGAATTTCCGTTGGACCCTCTCACCTTTCAAATACGGTCCAAGACCAAGGAAATTGCCGTGCGGGATTTCATCAATGCGCACTACGAAGGGTTCCATCACGATCGTCCTATACAAACCCATCACTGCGATTGCACCATCCGTCGGCGCATTGACCACTACCAACTCCTCGGTAACACCCTCTTGGCCGTGGAAACCGATGAGAACCAACACAAATCTTACGATGCGATGAACGAAGAAACCCGGTACGACGACCTCTACATGGCCCACTCGGGTAAATGGGTATATATCCGGTTCAATCCGGACAAATACCAAGCATCCAATGGAAAAACGAAAAATCCCGAAATCGCGACCCGACTCGCCGTACTTAAACGCGAAATAGACCGACAAATCGCCCGTATCCAGCGCGATGAAAACACCGAACTCGTGGAACGCATCTATCTCTACTACGACGGGTACACATGAAGTATCTACTGCCCCCATTTTTCCTGGCTTTTCGTGTACGTACTCATAGCAACCATGAGAGCCGGCGCACGTACACCCTGGTCACGGTATATCTTGAGGGCCAGTTGCAATTTGTCGCCGTATTCCTCGGTAAACTTGGCTGCGTTGTCTGTCCCGTCAAATCCTAGCGCCTTTTGAACGTACAATTGGTCACTTAAACCATTGCGCTGAGCATGACTGTTGAACATCTGTGCATCCGACTCTGAAAACCCCAACTGGGCCGACAACTGTGCCACCACTTGGTCAGATGGACCCGCCGCCAGCGAAGGAGGAGCAGGAGCAGGAGCAGCCGGTTTGGATGACGGGGAAAACATGTCGCCTAATTTCGCCCACAACCCCTTTTGGGCGGGAACCGGTTCCTCTTTGAAAAACCGCCACGATTGCTGACCCTCGCCGTTACCACCCCGCGTGCGGCGAGACGTTTTGCGAGCCCGCTTTGCGCGCCGGTCCTTCTTGGTACGCGCTAATTGCCGTTGCTTCCCCATTATACTATAAGGCGAAAAAGGGTGTAAAAGATGCCCTGAATACCCCTCTATAACTGAATCATGAAAAAGGCTCCCGGGAAGGACATAACCCGGGCATCTATTGCCACCGCATGCAAACCCACCACATCTGACAACAAAAAAGCCGCCTTTTCCTGCAAGACCATTGACGAGAAGCACACCGAGATGCTGCAGTATTTTGATACCCTGGAATATGAAACCATCCCCCAGCTCAAGGAGGAGATCCAAGAGTGGAAGACGTCGGCTAAACGTCACGCGTCGGCTAAACGACTGGAAGAATACCTGGACGCACTGGACAAGATTGAACAGACCAAGAAAACCATCAAGGAACTGCAGTCCAAACGTAAAGAGTACCTCTTGCAAAACTCCAAGTATATTTTTCAGTACTTTGAGCAGAAAAAGGACATTTCCGAAGGCGGGGGCACCCAGAATGTCAACCTCCTCAACCAGTTTTTCAAGGTCAAAGGAACCACCCCCGAATCATCCAATATGCTGAGCAATCGCTACCAAACCTCACGCAACGCCTACCAAAATTACTGGAAAAACGTGAACAATGAGATCATCAACATCCAGGATTTTGTGTTCCCGTCGGATATTTGTGAAAAATGCCACCGTGGTGAACTCATTCCCCAAGACGAAGAAGGCATTTTGATTTGCAATAACACGCAATGTGGCGCCTTCATTACCCATATCGTAGACAACGCCAAGCCGGCCAATAAAGAGCCCCCCAACGAAGTCTCCTACACCGCGTACATTCGTCTCAACCATTTCAAGGAGATTCTCTCACAGTTCCAAGCCAAGGAGACCACGCAAATTCCCGAAGAAGTCATTGAAGCCATCCGGGCCCGCATCAAAAAGGAACGCATCACCGACACCAGTCAACTTACTTATGACAAGATGCGTGATATCCTGCGCAAACTGGGTCTGAACAAGTACTTTGAACACATCCAATACATCAATTCATTGTTTGGGATCAAGCCCCCCATCATGAACGAAGAACTTCACGAGACGCTGTGTGTCCTCTTCATTGAGATCCAGAAACCGTGGGCGCTACATTGCCCAGCCAACCGTACCAATTTTTTCAATTATACCTACACCCTCTACCAGTTGTGCGTGCTGTTGGACCAAACCCAGTACCTACCCTATATCATCCTCATGAAGGATGTGGACAAGCAACGCGAACAGGACCAAATTTGGAAAAAGGTCTGTCACGATCTGGACTGGGAATTCATACCAAGCATCTAGAGTCCATTTGAAAAATTGAAAATCTCATTTTACTCATGTCAATACAGTTACACCCTAAAACCATGCAACAAACCGAGACAGACGCGACTGCACGTACCTCTGTATTTTCCAAAGGCACCGATCCCCTCAAAGATTGGTTATGCCCGATTACCCTCTTACTCATGACCAACCCCGTGGTCGCCGCCGACGGACACACCTACGAGAAGAGTGCGATTGAAGGGTGGTTCCAGAAACACTCTACTAGTCCCTTGGACCGTTCCGCGATTACTGTGAAAACCCTCTACAAGAATACCGCCCTCGCCCTGGCCATCCAAGAGTGGAAACGCCACAATCCCGAGGTAGTTAGAAAAGACCAAGAAGAAGACCGTCAACTGGAACTTGCCGCACTGCGTGCTAAACCGAAACCGGTCGTCCAACTCCCACCACAACCCGTTGTATCGTACCAGCCACGTCCTTATATTAGCCAGGTCGCCACATTAACGATTCCGGGGTGGCAGGTTGTTCGTAATATGCTGAGTCGCGACCATACTCCTCAAACTTCACCTCGTTATCCCATGTTCACACCCATGTCAGCGTCTACAGCCGTAGTACCCATGTAAGTTCATACATACATTTCATTCTTCGCCTCTGCCCTCTCCTTTTTCTTTGCCGCGACCTCTGAACCAGAAATTCATACCAAGGATATATTATAGCAAGTTCCTAGATGTGGAACCAACTTGAACAGATCCTATACACTCTTATTGCTACCTTCTTTTTTTTCATCACGACACCGGGAATCCTCATCACCATTCCGGAAAAGGGCTCGGTAGTGAAATACGCGTTAATTCACGGAGTGGTTTATTTTATCGCGGTATACTTCACCATTCGTGCGACCGACTACACTTTAGGCTATTTGAAATTGCGATAAAATATCCAGGTCATATATACCATGAACGAGTGGACCAAGTTTGTCACTCAATATTATCGCGAACAAAAGCAGGCCAACAAAAATTACCAATTCAAAGATGCCATGAAAGACGCCAAGAAAGTGTACAAGCGCGGTACCAAGAAGAGCACGGGGGGCGCGATGGCGCCTTTGGTGCCTGCCGAGGTCGCCTCGGATGGTGCGGCAGCGGCTCCGGCCGACATGCCTGTTCCGGCCGGGGCTTCCGACCTCACGGGTTCTACGGGGAAGACGCTGGGTGGAGAGAAAAAGAAGCGGACGGCGTCCAAGGGCGGCAGCCGCAAAACGCGCAAAGCGAAAAAGTAGAAACCTATCTTATATGATGCCTGGACGCAAACCATCTTTTCGCCGAACCACCTTGCGTCACAAGAACCGACGCCACAAAAGTAAACGCAATCGGCGGACCCTAAAGCGCCGAGGAGGTGCCGGACAAATCTCTTACTTGATGTGCAATGCCCCGGTATGTGCTCCCATGTTTACCCGATAAATGCTCATCATACGCATAATAACATAAACATTACTTGTTATTATGATGCAACTCATGTCTGCTAAAGAAGATTCCATCATCATAGACTATTTTAAATTGACGCAGCAGTACCAGAAACAGTATGGTATGTTTACTGTGGTCCTTTTGCAGGTGGGAGCGTTTTTTGAAGTATACAGCATTCGCAACCCATTCACCGGTTCCTACGAAATCACCCCCATCCAAGCTTTCGCTGAACATTGTGACCTGAACATTGCCGAAAAGAAAATACTGCTAGGTCAATGTACCGAGGCAACGTGTACACAACCGTTTCCCATTCTAGATAATAGTCCGGCTGCGGCCAAAGCACTCACTCAGTGGGTCAAGAGCATGCCGCCATGCCCCGTGGTCATGGCAGGGGTGCGTGACCATCAGTTGGACCGGTACATACAAAAAATGGTAGAAGCGGGGTTCACTGTTGTCGTCTATACCCAAGAAAAAAACGGAAAGGACGTGGTGCGAGGGCTGGACACGGTGTATTCACCCGGCACATTTTTATCTCAAGAGGTGGATACCCGCGACCGCATTTCCAATCATATCACTTGCATATGGCTCTCCAAGATGGGGGTCAATACCGCATTGCGCAAACATGCCACTGACACGGCCACCCGAGATGTCCTGGTATGTGGCATGGCTTCCATGAATGTATTTACCGGCGAATCCCATTTATTTGAGTACCAAACCCCGTTGTTGATGAACCCGACCACCGTGGACGAACTGGACCGACATGTGTCCACGGTGAACCCGAGTGAAGTGGTGGTGGTATCGGAATGGCCAGACGATATGACACGGACGTTGATCAAATACTTGTCTTTGTCGGGTCAAGTGGCGATGCATTACGTAGAAGTGAATGAAGATACGGCGGCGTCAAATTGCACCAAGCAGACCTATTTGAGTCAACAATTGGCGGCGTTGTTTGCGGAGGACACCTTCATGACCTGTGGCGAGTTTCAAACCCATATTGTGGCGACCCAGGCTTGGGCCTATTTACTGCATTTTGTGGAAAATCACAATACGGACTTGATACGCAAATTGCAGTTTCCCACCTTTACCAATGCGTCGCAGCGCTTGGTCTTGGCAAATCATACGCTTCAACAGTTAAATATGGTGGCCGACGGAAATCATAGTGACAGACGGGCACGTCTTGGGTCAGTGACTGCACTATTGAATCAATGTCAAACCCCGATGGGTCGCCGTAGGCTAGAATATCAACTATTGCACCCAGGCTTTGACGAAACACGGTTGACCCGTGATTATGACGCCATTGACCGTGTCTTGACGACATTGACCCCTGCAACGGTGACAGACATACGTCGTCAGATGCGAGACATGCGCGACCTAGAGAAAATCGCTAGACAAATGGTGTCGCGACGTCTGTCACCAGTGGGTATATCTCACTTGTACCGGACTTTGATGATCTGGAAAACGCTTTATACCGAATGCATTGAATCCGACCCTGATTTCTGCAGCTATGTCTCGGAATTCGGAACACATGGACCTATCATGGGAAAACTTGATGATTGCATGAATGAATTAATGTCCATGTTTGATCTGGAAGCATGTGGTTCAAATGGTCCGCTGTTTTTGCGGGCGGAACAATTCAGCGATGTAGCATCCTGTCTGGCACGTCAAACTCATGCATCAGGTCAATTGGAAATTATTCAACGGCAATTGAATGAGGCTATTTCCCAAGCAGGAGGCGGTGCTTCCGAAGGAGTGCGTTTACACAAGACGGACAAGGGCGGTATATCGTTACAAGTTACTAAAAAACGCGGAGCATTGCTGAAAGAACTGATATCGCGCAACAGTGGTAAAGTGGCACTGAATTTAGGGAGCGGTGAATATCCGTGCGTACCGTGGGGTATTATTCAAGTGAACAAAGCTTCGGCAAGCTATGACGAAATTGTGTTTCCGCAGCTGAAACAAATCTCTCATGACCTGTTTCAGATTGAAGACGACCTGCATCGGTTGGTTACCACCATTTACCAGTCTGTCATGCAAATATTGACGGACAAATGGTATTCAGTGTTGGAAACGGTGGCCAAGGAAATGGCTATATGGGATGTCTTGGTCACCAAAGCTCACGTCGCGCGTGAACATCGCTATTGTAAACCGGAGCTAGTGCCGAGTTCGGAGGATCCTATACCTTCGTTTGTGGAGGCCAGAGGATTACGTCACGCATTGATTGAACAGTTGCAAACCAGCGAGATTTATGTCACCAACGACATATTCATGGGAGGCGCCGCGGCACCCTCCGGGATACTCTTGTACGGGACGAATGCGGTGGGCAAGACCAGTTTGATTCGCGCTCTAGGCATTGCGGTCATTCTGGCCCAAGCAGGATGTTACGTGCCTTGCACGCATTTTCGTTTCCATCCGTACCGGGCCATCTATTCGCGTATCTTGGGTAATGACAATCTATTCAAGGGACTTTCCACGTTTGCGGTGGAAATGTCGGAACTGCGGATGATTTTGAAAATGGCCGACCAACATACCCTGGTCTTGGGGGACGAATTGTGTTCAGGTACCGAAATAGATTCGGCATTGTCCATCTTTATGGCGGGTTTGATGCACCTGCATGAACGTAGGGCATCCTTCATATTTGCTACCCATTTTCATGAAGTGTTGAAGTTCCAAGAAATGCAAGACATGACAACAGAAATAGCGGTGAAACATATGAGCGTGTTCTACGATGTCCAAAACGATTGTCTGGTATATGACCGTATATTGAAAGATGGACCCGGCAATGGTACCTACGGTATTGAAGTCGCCAAATCCATGCATATGGATCCCGTTTTCTTGGAGAGGGCCTACGCCATACGACACCGCTATTTTTCCCCTGCACAAACCGACGTATTGGAACATAAACCGTCACATTACAATACCAAAAAACTGCTGGGCATATGTGAAATCTGTCGGAAAACCGCGGGAGAAGAAATGCATCATTTACAATATCAGCGCGATGCCGACGATGACGGGTACATTGGACATTTTCACAAAAACCATCCAGCGAACCTCATGTCCTTGTGCAAAACGTGCCATGATCAATTGCATCACACCAGAGACGGAAAGAACGGTATACCAGACACGACGGAACCTACCAACCCGAAACCCCCCAAAATGGTGCGCAAGAAGACGACCAAGGGCTACCGGGTATGTGAAGACAAGCAACCGTCCGTCTAATACATATAGTCCATTGGATAATACACAACCATGGCCGAGCTATCAATGATGGTATTGAGACCCTGGGCTTGTACTGAAACAGTATTGGGAGGGCGGTCATAGATTTGCGGGGTCTCAAAGGTATAGTACATCACCATACCAGTATTATCTATGGTATTGAAATTATTCACTAAAGCATTGACCGTGCCGGGTATAATAAATTTTTTACCAATTGACCCGCCGGATAAGGGTTGAATGACGTAGGCGTAAGATATGTTGCTAGTAACGGTCGCGTCGGTAAACGTCATCCCCAATAAAAATGGCGACACCTGAAATGTGGTGACCAAACTATTGGTTTTATCATAGCGAATCACATTGATGCTGGTAAATACCCCGGTAATATTTTTGATTTGTATAGAACTCTGTGTAGTTAACCCATACGATGCCGTGAGTATGATGGGATTTACCTGAGTACGCAATGAAAAGGGCGCAAATGTCCCAAATGTGTTGAAAAATGGCATGGCTAATATAAGCCCATATTATCGTGGTGATACGGCGGCGTTGAAGAAACGTAGCAGAAAAATTGATTTAGACCGTATTTTATGATCCTATAGTATCCTTGGACTGGACCGTTTATCACGATGAGTATGATTCCGGTCAAATGTTTCACATGTGGTAACGTCATTGCCAACAAATACCAGTACTACATCCGGGAGGTAGAGAAGACCAAGCGTGACCAGGCGAGTGGTCTGTCGGATCAGGACTATTCTGGTCTCTTTCGCATCGTGTATCTAACTAAAGACAATGCCAAAAAAACCCCCGAGGCCTTGGTATTAGACAAGATCGGTATTAAAAACGTCTGTTGCCGCCGTCATATGTTGACCCATGTGGAGATAGAATAATCGCCCTATAATGCATATAAGGTTGGGTAGTTGTCTGCGTTTACCATGCCGCCTATGAAAAAACATAATAAGAGAACATCAGGAGGCTCATGTGGGTGCGCGTTGAAAACCAAACTATGGGGGGGTAGCCTTCGCAAACGAGACAAGCATCAAACTCGTCGCCGCCATTGTTCATTAAGGATTCAAATTGCCGGCAACGCGCATCCGGTGATTCCTCTGAATTCTTTTTTACACGACCCTCGGGCAATGACCACGTCGGAACGGTTGTCGGTACCGGTGGCATCTCGCGGTGGAAAAACTCAGAAGCGTAAGTACAAAAGCCGTGGCGGTGGATTTGTAGACTATCTATGGGACCCCCTTTTAGGCAAACCGGACGCTTTAACGGGTTTTGGTTCGTCAGCGGGAGTGCCTGATTCACTTAAATTACTCAATGGTTCATCATTGGCGAGAGCTGATGGTCCGTTGGGAGTGTCACCCAAAGTGTAACCAACCAAATATTGGTCAAATATATAGTCATCATGAAGATGAGCAAATTGACCCTGGGTGGGTACACTCTGTGTGCACCCACCTATGTATATTTGGTACTGTCGTTGGTCTCGTTTATCATGATAATCGCGTCCAACGTAGATGTGTCCATGATACTGCTCTTCATCGTCAAGGTGCTCATATGGGTGTTCTTGTTGAACCTCATGTGTTCCAACGGATTGGTGGGTCTGGCGTGGTTCTTTGTGCTCTTGCCGTTCATCCTTGTGTTTATAGGGATCATCTACTCCGCGGCAGTGTACGACAATGACCAGGCACGAAACCGTCGTATGAAGAGAGAGAAGGAAGAGGACCAAACGGCTTAAACAGATTTGTATGATACAGTACACAAAAACACTGTACCATGCCCTTATTCAATGCCAAGGTGCTGAATACTCAAAACGATTTGCTCATGCAAAACTTGACCGAATTTTACAAAAACACGTACCACATGCAACAATTCCTGTCCGTCGTACAGACCGACCCCCGAGGTAGTGATCATGCCACCCCGGTCTCTTTGCGCATCATTGACTGGTTCGTCACTAACTACGCCAAAAAGTACTATACGGTATATGAAATCGTTTCAGAAGTAGACCCGGAACGCGACACCGTGCAATTCGTAAGCCCGGAACTCCGTGATCCGATACGATTCAAAGTGTACAACGATTATAAATTGAAACTCAAAGCCTATTCTAAACGGCGTTTTGATCCATTTTGTCGCTGGGAACGTATTCAAATTCCGTATGATGAGTCTGAGAACGGAGCCGAAGAGCAATATATTGAAACCACCATTGGTCAGCTTAATTTTTTCAAATGGGCCATTGAAAATCATATCTTGGGCTATATTCAACGTCACTACCATGTCATTGAACACGACATGAATACCCGAAACACGACTTCTAAACGGCGTAACGGTACGGAGACATCCACCGATTCTACCGATAGTTCTTTATCCGTATCTTCACATACCGGTGATGACACGATACCACCGTCTCATGGTCATGCAGTTACCGAAAAACGTTACGTAAGTGACAATACCCCGGTAGAATGTACTAAAACGCGTAAAAAACGCGAAGAATTATCAATTTCTGCCTGTAAATGTATAAGAAAAGAAACCGTGAAAATATTGGTAAAATTTTCATAAGATGGCCTTGTTACGCGACGTCAAACAAACCACACTGGTATTCGCAAGATGGACCGTCCTAATTGTGAACAGCATGATGTTTCATTTCTTGGTGGGTCTGTTCTTTATCATCAGTATTGCATGTTTAGCGTATTTGAAGCCGACCGAACTATTTTCCAATCATACCAAAAAAGACCGAGAATATGTGTTCGGAGAGGACGGGGACATCATGGGACTGGACTTGGTGGACCATGAAGATACGTTTGATTATGAGCCGGTGGAACTGGAGACCCAAATACCTGGAGCGGAAATTGGCTTATAATCCCTAGGTAAAATATATGAGTGATGGTAAGTAAAAAGAAAACCCCCGGCCCTTTAAATTGGCTTTACCAAGCGTATCTCCAATACATTCACCACCATGTCCAGTTTCTGAATTCGTCCAAGATATTTGCGGGACTGGTGGTCATCACGTTGAATATTTCCAGTAAATTTGTTTCCATCAAACTGAGTAAATCCATGGAGAGCTACTTGAAACATACGTTTAGCCGTGATATCTTGATTTTTTGCATCGTTTGGATGGGTAGCCGCGACATATACATCGCTCTGGCGGTGACGGTAGTCTTCATGATCTGCATGGACTACTTGTTCAACGAAAACTCTGTGTTATGTATTTTGCCCGAAAGTTTCACCAATCATCACATTGACCTCTTGGAAAATCAGCCTCCATCCCCGGACGAAATACAATATGCGAAACAGGTGTTGCAACGGGCCGGGGCGGAAACGAAAAAAAAAGGAGAATTGGATGAAACCAATGACTCCTCAACCAACCTAGGTTCGGTGGCAGCAGATTCTGCTGCTACCTCTCTTATCATGAAGTGGTAATTCTAACGCTTTTTTGTGACTGTCTTGGTCTTGAACACCGGCTTACCTTGCTTGAACACTCCCACCTCCTCGCCTAAATCTCCGTCGTCAGTCACCGCGTAAATAGTGCCATTTTGTTCATCATTGGTGCAATATGTGGTACCATTGATGGTGACCTCTACATATTCCTCTTCCACCTCCACCTCCTCCATCTCTTCCACCTCTTCCGTCTCTTCCGTCTCTTCCTGGCGCTCCTCTTCCTGGCGGCTCAGACCTTTTTGCAATTCCGCCATCTCATCCACCTCATCTTCTTCCACCTCTTCCTCTTCCACCTCTTCCTCTTCCACCTCTTCCTCTTTCACCTCTTCCGCTTCTTCCGCCTCTTCCGCTTCTTCCACCTCTTCCGTCTCTTCCACCTCCTCTTCCTCTTCCTCTTCCTCTTCCTCTTCCACTTTTTCCGTATCTTTTTCTTGCTTAATCAAAACATTCGTAACCGGTAACGGGTCGCCCGAAGGCTCATTCGTAGTAAGATCATATACCTTCGTTTGACCATGACCCGATGCGGCCGCCACGGATTCCACTTTCACCACCACTACCTCGTCGCCCGGGTCTTCCAATTTGCGTGATTTCAATAAGCGCTGCAACAACTTGATTTGTTGTTTCAGTTCGCGATTTTTACGCTTGAGATTTTGCACTACTGGAAGATTCATAATGCCACGGTAATTATCCTTGTACTCGTCATGTTTCTCCAAAGCCACATGAATATTACGAATGCACACCGTCACCTCCTCCTTCATCATCGTCTTCTTGGCGTTCATTCTAGACATGACTGTGTTCCCAATTAAGGTGTCTTGTTGCCATCTTTTTATGTAGATGACAACAAAATCAATTTTTGTCTTTTTCAGGTACGAAATTAGAGGCCTCTCAATTGCGTCTTGGTGCTGTTGTTGAATATCTCGGTGCCAATTTTGTCGGCATACGGCGCAGGAGCAGTGACATACGTCGGAGTATCAAATAGGGAGGGAAAGGGTTGGGGGAAAGGGTTGGACGTGGTGGGTACAGCGACCTTGTATAAATCGGACGTGGATGCCGGAACATACGAGGCTTGGTCTGCTCCATGCTGTAATGCGAAAAACTGGTTACGCAGCCGTGATTCGTCTTCCACTTTGAACCCACTTGGTGGTCCCATCGCCGCAGCCGGGGAAAAATAAGATTGGGTGTCGTAGTTCAAATACTTGCCCTTGTATTCGGGGCGTTTATCCGCCAAAGGATACAGGACGTCACGGGTCGGTACACTGCGCATATCCATGTTGGGACGCAAAGGTACATCCGCTAAATTGCGGGCATAAATATGACGATTGATAGCATCCAACCCTTCGTTCTGACCATAGAAAATGCCCGGAACCGATCCCAGCTGGGAGCTCGTACTCTGCAGTAAATGTAAATCCGTGGGAGTGCTCATATACATTCTCTGGAGGGTTTTTGTCATACGTACAAACTCTGGGTCGTACACACATGTTTCAGTATCAGTTCGTCCACCTGTTGAAGTTTATGCGCCAACCCGATTTTACCCTCAAACTCACAGACCGACATCCATTCCTTGGCAATGGCCGATATTTTCAACATGGCCTTGATAAAATCTCCCAACGACAGCTGCTTTTCCTGAAGGACGACTTCCTGAATAAACTCTTTGCATGTCGCCTCCTCGGTACATTGGGTCCATGCCACCATTTCGTCTAAAAGATCACATACCACGGTATGTTGATAATCAATCCCCGTATTCAGACCACGTTGACTTTCTTCGTCGTCATAAAACCGCAGGTATCGTTGGAGGTCCCGGTAACAGCGTTGAAGTAGTGGGTCCTCCGTCGTGGGCACATGTTTGACAAGGTCGGCCGGTACCCGGACATCGGTAAAGCACGACAAGTACGCCACCAATTGCACAGGGGTGAATGCTTCAAAGAAGCCGTGATCAAACACCATGTGTGTAAAGACCAAGGGATGGATTTCAGCCATCTGAGATGCAAAATGGCCACGCTCTGTAAAATTAAATGTGGACTCTTCGTGGTCGTGCTCAGGAACGTCGCAAAATTGACATGTCAAGAACCCCTGAGCCACCAAAATATCCAGGATGCCGCGAAACTGAACCGTGACGTTTTCTTCTAAATTGCGCAATTGGTCCTGGAAACGGGCAATTTCGGTTCGCTGGTTCTGCACACCCTGATACGCTTTCGCGTCGGCCTCACACGACGAGTACATATCCTTCCATGTTTGTAGTTGCCGTTCTGCTTCCTTCCGACGTTTATTTACCAAGGATGGTAACTGCCGTTTAGTCTCCAGGTATTGAATGAGCACATCGGACGGAGTACGCAAATGGGACACAGACGCTTCTTTACGCTTCAGTTCAGCGTTCAGACCGTCCAACATACAATGCAGTGCTTCTTCGCCTTGCAACAAGTCCCGTTTGAACAAGCTCTTATCCACAAACGCCCGGAAATCAGAGAGCCGTCGGTCACCATTTTTAATCAAATTGAGTACCGTGGCATAAGTAATATGAAATTTGGACTCCATGGGTTGAGGTTTACCGCATAGTATGCTCTTATACTCGGTCATTGAGGGTAAAGAAAACAGATTGTTACAATGAACCACATGCCCCACTGTGTCTATATTGCGCCGTCCGGCGCGTCCGGCCATCTGAGTATACGCATGCGGCGCCAAATAATGCTCCAACTTGCCGTCAAATTTCTGCACAGCGGTAAATACCACCGTTTTAATCTCGCAATTGAGGCCAATGGAAAAACTGTCCGTGGCAAACAGCATCTTGATATGCCGCTGGGAGATCATAAACTCCACAATCTCTCGTAAAATGGGAATCATACCCGAATGATGGATACCAATACCCTTTTCTAAAAGCTGAATCAACTGCATATACTCCGGCAACTGCATATATTCTTGATAATTCGGCAACTTGCGCCGCAATAACTGTTCGGCCTCGCGCTGAATGGTATAAGGTACCTTGGAATCAAATTCCAATAGATTGGTGGTCATTTCCCGGGCAAATAACTCCACGTTTTTACGCGAAAAGGTGAATACTAACGCCGGCAACATCTCCTTTTCTACCAAAAAACGTCCCAAGGTGTTGAGCACATGGGAACGCTTGAGATACACCTGATTGTTTTCTAACAGGGTCTGTACCTGCCGAATCCGGTGGTACCCCGCCTCTTGAAAATCCCCTCGCTCGGTTTTCAAAGGGATCAAGTCATTCGTATTGGACCGAATCATCGCCTGGGTTTCCTTGTCCCGGACCTTCTTGAATACCGACTCTATGGTCGTCATGAAACCGTAATGGGTCAACGGTACGATGCGTTTCATGGTGGACGACCACACCACTTCTTTGTAAGGCGCACCACCACGCTCGCAAAATTGAGCGAACTTTTCCGGTTGATCCAAAGTCGCCGACAACAGCACCATCTGAACATGGGGCGGCAACATCAGAATCGTATTCTCCCAGACATGACCACGGTCCTCGTCCAGAATGAAATGACACTCGTCCATCACCACACACGCCAATTCCGTCTGAATATCCATCTGGAACTGCAGCTGTTTGAGAGGTCGGTCACTGGAAGCGTCGTCCGACCGCAGCGAAAATAGATAGTTCATAAGAATCTCCGCCGTGGCAAAAATCACGTCGGCAGTCGGATTGAACTTGACATCGCCCGTGAAAATACCGAACCGAATCTCTGGGTATTTCTGAGAAAAATCGTAAAATTTTTGGTTGGACAAGCTTTTAATGGGGCACGTATAGATGACCTTTTTGCCTTGTTGCACGAAATGCTGAATGGCAAAATCCGCCGACACCGTCTTCCCATTGCCCGTTGCAGCCGACACCAAGGTATGATGACCATCTACAATGGCCTGAACCGAATATTTCTGAAAATCGGACAACGGGTACGGGAACCGTTGAAAATGTTCTTGGTACGTCGCCTCACGTTCAACTGGGTAAGGGGAATCACAAATAACCACCATAGTATGCATCATAATATGGTGCGTTGTGTTTATGTTGGTTTACGGAAACGAGAAAATTGAATGGCGTGATTTTCATAGATAGATCCTATAGCATGATTTGAAGATTGAATACAATGAACGCGTATGACAGCATCATGATGGAAGAACGGGATTCCGACGACAGTTCGGAGGATACAGATTTGTCCACCGAATTGATGTATATGGGTGAAGACGACGAAGACCTGGACGACGACATGATAGAAGACCGCATCTTCCATGCGGAACGTCGGTTCATGGACCAACGTCATATCAACGGCTACTATTATTTGGGAAATACCTTCCTACCACCCCCCGAATACGCGCGTTGGCTGATGGACACTGCCCTCTCTCCCGCCGCGTTTTTCCGTTTTGCTTACCGCGATATATTGAGTTACCTGGGACTCTATTCCATCCATTACCGTCGGAATATCACCCACGTAGAAGTGATGCAGTTGAACATTCTCGGTCCATATTACGAAGTCGTCTTGAAAACCCACTGGCTTCGTCTTGTCCAGCGGCACTGGAAACGTATTTATCAGGAACGTAAACGGGTCATTCAGACACGCAAAACGGTAACCAACTACCGTCACCGGGAACTACGTGGGCGTCATCTTCCAGGTGCCAATTATTTACCCGGTTTACGCGGCATGATGCAGTGTTACGTCGGCGATGACCGCGGAAAATCAGTGAAAGGTCAATAAGTAGGTGAACTGATTGACATCAGCCAAAATCTCGTCACGAATGTTGAGGAGGTCCGAGTCTTGGACGGGATCCCATACCTTGTTCATGTCGCTGAGCCAGGATTTGAACTCGTCCATTTTTTTTCGCAAGTCCGTAGACCCGGTCAAGGAGGAGGTCACCGGGACCACCGCCTCGGGGATCCGCCCCCCTGCTTTACCCAACATCACCTCCACGAATTTGTCCACATGTTCATTGAGATGTGAGTAAAGTTCATCCGTGGCCTTGTGTTCAGGGTACAAATGTGTGTTCCAGTGGTACAGTTTCACCAGATTCAGTATATGTAAAAAGGTTTCAGCAATGTGATGTTGAACCCGCGGCCGCGACGCGGGAGGAAGGCGGCGGCGGGACGCTTTACGAGGACGGGCAGGACCACGTTTGGTTTTGTTCATGACGGATCCTATATATTTAGTCAATATGATTTTGGGGGGCGGTGTGTGTGTGTGTGTGTGTGTGAAAAGATGATGAGTAGAAAATTGAACCCGACGATGGACCAAGACCAAGGTGATCCTATACATTCATTGGATGCATCATGACCTGTTTAACGCGTTATCTGTACGAATGGTCCCATGTCAACCGGTCGTTGATATGGGCGCTCTTGGACCGTCGACGGGACGAAGCCCTGTTTTGGACCTACGAAGGGTACTTTAGCGGTTTCCAGGAGGAAACGTGGGCATTCTTGGAGGAAATTTACCGGGTATTTTACGCTGACGCGTCGCCCGAACTGTCCGAACCGCTGGAGCTGCTGTATCTGGAACATCAGACGACGCCTAGTGACGAGACGTTGGTTGGTACCTTTGTAGTGCACCTGTTGCAAGCCAGGTACAGTTTAGGGGAGGGAGGGGAGGGGTCGGCAAAAAATATCCGTATAAATATACCGGAAGGTCGGTCGTGGGTGGACGAGGAAGAAGTGGATATTTACCGGACGACGGAACCGTCTCTTCCTCCCCGTAAATGGTTGACCCATATGTGTCGGTATTCCGTGCGCACAGTGATGCCCTGGTTGCCCGGGACGGTCCCCGTGGACAAATCGTCGCCATTGACATCATCTTCGCCTGTGAATTATTCCCTATACCGTCATTGGTTGTATCATGCATCAGGTTCTCCGGTATGGGCACAACGCATTTCGGAATACGGCGGCACCGTGGACGACGACGCCGAAACCGTGGTATTTGACGACGACGACGATTTAGAAGACTTTTACACGGCCTACGACTTGGACCCGGATGAACAACCTCTCTCTGTCCAGCAACGATTCATGCCACCACTGGTATGCACGCCCATGTCTTGGGAAGACTTTGAAGGCACCTACGGTTCAGTCGCGGTAGCGGGGGTGAGGTCGGGTTCTGGAATCACCACAGAAGGCGGCGATTCAGGGGTCACCGAGGAGAGAGATTGATGGGTGTCCGAACCCTCTTTAGAATCGGTGGTTGCAGTGGTGACGGCAGACGTTTGCGCGTCCGCTGCCATCTTTTTCTTGGACGGAGCGGTCGTCGGGAACCAGATTTGGTGGATACGTTGCTGTTGCAACCACGTCCGACCGATTTCGCCTAAAAATGCCAAGCAGTTGGACCATGTGCGGTAATCGTATTCTACCAACACAGTGCGGGGAGATTGATAATACACACTGTAACCCCAGTAGGCGGGTATGTAGACCACATGACCGACGTCCACGTCAAATTCCACGAATTCCACCTTGGCATGGTCACGCCGGTGATGCTCTTTCGGATCCCATACATTCATATTAGAACGGTACTCACCCACGTCATAATCACGTACTTCGTGCAAATACCGGGCGTTTTTTTTCCAGGGCGCCATCTTCACCGTGATTTTGCCCGTGGAAACGACCAAGAACTTGCGGGTATGTAAGTGATACCGGAACGGGGTATACGCGTCTTGGGCACCCATGGCCAAATCTAGACGAGAATACACGGTGAGTGGTGGGCGCAAATAGGCGTCCAATTCCCGCAATTTTTCCCGGAACTCGGGCGCCGCTGCTAATAGGGAAGCATTGCGTTCCGAATAATGGGGATGAGATGGGTGGTCGTTCGCGGTCGCGGTTGCGCCTAAAATTTCCCAGGCGACCGCATAAGGAACGGACACCCCGTACTTGACCGAAGTAGGATCAAACATTTCCAATGTCATAGGATTCGGCCCCACTTCCGCCACCACATCGTCTAAATCTGGAGGCAAGGGGAGGCTGCCCGCCGCCGCAAATACGACCGGTTGCAGTAATTGACAGGATTCTTGTAAATTCGCATTGTCTATATAGTCCATCTCAAACACATCCGGTTCTTCGCTGCACTTGTACTGTTGAACCAAATGTATGTAGACAAACACGACCAAGAAAAAAAGGAGCCATTCCACCATCGGTATTCCGTGCTGCTGTATATGTCAAACCCGAGATTCCCCGGGGTCCACGGCGACGCATTTAGGCATCATTGTCGCCAATCTTGGGTGCTAAATAGTAACAGATCATGCCATCGTCTTCCAACGGATAATCCAAACGCAGCGGAAATTCGCCGTGCAGTTTAATGTAGACATTTTTAGCGATTTTGCTGTAGGAACTCACATACGTCAAATGGGTAAGGGCAAACGATAACGACAAGTCACACGCTTCGTCAATGGCAAATTCGTCCAGGTCATCCATTTTGATATTGACCGACATGCGTTCTTGGGTCTCCCGGGTCATGGCCGTCCAGGAATTGGTGGTTTCGTTGCAACGAATGTCCAAGCTTTCGCCGAAATTACGCAATTGTTGAATCATGCCGGAGAATACGACCGACGGCATGATCATGTCCACTTGATAATCCATATCTGGAATGTCCAACGTATCCTCTTCAATGTCCATCAGCGGCGCCGTAAATTGTTGTTCAAATGACCCGTTTGCCGCCTGGTTTGTCGTCATGACGATGGTCAGTGCGTCCGCGTCCGCGGAAGCGTCGGCGTCGTACTGGATGCGGATGGTATGGTCCTTTTTGGCGGCAGAGAGGATCTTGTACAGCATATGGGCATGGACACCCACCGTCACCGGATTGGCGCATGTATACGCATTGAACCACGTACACGGCAACGTAACTTCCAAAATAGAAATGCGGGCACTGTCCATGGTCTGAATGAACATGCGCTCCGCAGTGAACTGAATGTTGATGTTCTGGGTAATTTGTTTGATGCTATGAAACAGCGTCGTAAACGCCTCAATCTTGGCCGGAGCGGTCAAATGCAAGTCCATGGTGGCGGGTAACTGGGTGTGTATGTTGTGTTGGGGTATATACGAGGTATAAGAGCATACTAGAACCGAATCAATTTTCTGATTTGACGTGGGCATGCAATGTCTGGATTTTCGTGGCCGACTCTTCCTTGGAATAATGCACCATCTTCTCTTTGATACTGTCGTTCGTGAATCGTATCATGAAAGCCGAAATGAGATGAATCATATGCGGCGTATTGTAAATGTACATTTTATGCATTCGCTCCAGATAACGAATATCGGTCTTGGAACATTCCGCACAAAACATCTTAATCGCGTCCGTATAACGTTCCGCCGCCGACACGGAAAACGATAACAAGTTGACATGCAAATTGAAACCCCCGTAGTGTTCAATCGTCTCGTGAATCACGCGGATCAATTCCCGGACAATAGGCGCGTAATTGGTCTGAGTGACATAAGACTTGATAATCGGATAGTCCACATAAATATCGTCTGTTCCGGGGATCACATACACACTATTGGAAAAGAGCCGTGCTAACGGGACCTGTTCAGTGACAAAATGGGCGCATTCCATTTTTTGACCCTTGCGGAAAAAAATCGCCTGTGGATGCGATGCATAGAATTCCGACTGTATTTTGCTGATATCTTCAGTCAGGGTTCCTCGTGGTGTCCGCGACGACAGCGACCCTGTACAATTCTTCATGATGCCCCACGGTTGGATCTTTAGGAATATGTGGTTTCTTCTCTTTACGTGGGTATTTTTACACTATATGCATCCCAAAATCCGGGCGAAAATGCGCGACCAACGCCTTTCGGACGGTTTCCTCGCTGCAAGCCATCAATTCGGCAACCTCACAGTTACTGCGCAACCTATTGAAGTCGTAGTCGTATTTATAGACCGCACAGCGGCGCGTGAATGCATCACATGTTTCGTAGATATGCTCCCACAATTCCTCGGGTCTTCTGGGTGAGACGGGCCGTACTTGATCCCATACAAATGTTTCATGAGTGGCCCGCGCATGACGGGACTGCTTTCGTCGTAGCGCCTTTTTACTGACATTGGTAATCGGTGACATCTCGGTCGCCCCATAGTACAACTGTCCGCGTAAATGGTGAACCGCGTAGAGATGGAACACGGCGGTTTCTTTGGTAGGACGATAACTCCGTACTGCATTTAGCAAACCTTTACGTGCATAAAGGTCCATTTCTACCGACGGAATATGGCGGCAAATGTAGCGATGATTGTCACGAAACTGTTGAGCATAGTTCAGAGCCCATGGTTCATAGTAGGCGAATAAAACGCGTTTTATCGTATTGATATGTTCATCGGGGAGACCCGGGGTCATGATCAAACGGTTAATACGCATCAATTGTGTGTTACTGAGTTTGGGGGTTGGGGTAGATCCTATACAATGTCTTGCGCACAGCAAGATGGAGAGCAGCAGCAGCGCCTTCAACAAGGATAATGACCAGTTCATGACAATGAGATGGAGGTATGGTCATGGGGGTAAAAATAAATATCTAAATCAATTTTTACCCGGATAATCTATAGGAACAGAACAAACGTCTCGGGACGGTAGACATACTGGGATGTCTCAATACAAAATGTTCAAAAAAACTCCCAAGACGGTGGGAAAAAGATGGTCCGCCTTTCTAAAAAACGCAGCCAATAAAACTCGGCGGCGAACGGATACCCCCAAACCCATTTATATGGGTAAACCGCCTCCCCACCGGACTTCTGCTGTCGTGGTCAAGCCGGCCATGGTTGCCGAACGCCAGACCCCCGATTCCTGGATCCCTCTGGAAGCCAAGACCGCCATTATTACTGAAGCGAATCGGCCTGAATCATCGGACATCGGGATCCCTAAACCAGGGCCGGCGCAAAAAACAGGCGACCTACCTCCCATTTCCCAATCGGAATGCACGCTCCGTGTACAAACCGAGAAAAAATGTCAAGGCAAAATTCTTCCCGGTAACACCGAAATCGCCGGGTTGCTGTTGAATTACCTCTACAATGATAAAAAGACGCTGAACCTCAATGCCGACCATGCCCCTTTCTTGGGAAAAAACATCACATGCGACAAATTGCAGAATATGATGACCGAGTTTTTGAATTACGCCGATTGCGCCGTATTCAAACGGATACGCAAAATTACCTTGCTTAATCACGACATTGGTCCTCAACTGATGAATATTGTGCCATTTATGTTTGACCAGTTGCCCAATCTCAAAGAAATCCATATTGGCGTCCACCCCTCCGTGACAGCACCCCTTGTTCAACAGTGGCAGGCTCAGTGGGCGGCGAAACATATTCATCTTCACATGTACAAAAACCAAGTTCTGCTGGCTAAACGTTCCTTTTCCGAACCCAACCAAGGACCCCGCGATGTCAATATTGTTCTGGACTCCCGTATGCAAACCCGACGTATGTCGCGATGAGTATAGGATCATCATTAGGACGCACTGCTCCACCGCACCTTGGTAATTGGCGCCACATACTCATCCTCAGACTCTTCATCTGGCCCCATCATCATGGCCGTGGCATCCAGTGTGACTGCAGTAGCCGGCAAGGGAGCATCCACGGCCACGTTGGCATTGGAACTCGTGTCCGGTACCTCCGCCACCTCGGACGACGCCGATTCCGCCATCGGCTTCGTCACCCCCCGACCCTCCAACAACATCCGGTTCACGTCCATGGTATACGCCTGCAGACTCATGACGATGTTTTTCAAATTAGCAATCTCGTCCGCCATGACCTCAAATCTCTCCTGGATGTCCAGAGGCGTCGTGGCCTCGCCCGCCGATGACAATGGCGCCTCCGCATCATAGGCATCCTGCTTGTCAGACAGCGTCTTGGTAATCACTTCCAAATTGATGAGGCGCTTGTCAATAAGCGAAATCACTTGAGGAAGCGTCATCCCTCCTGCCGGGGTGTTCATCGGACTCATGGACGGACCCGCGGGTTTAGGCGGTTCTAAGCTGGCCGGGGCTCTTCGTTTCTTAGCAGATGAATTTGCAGCACTCATAATGATAATTTTCAAACCGATTCTTTCTAAGTCGGTTTTACGCAACCATCTTCATCTTCAATTCCAGATGAGAGACATAAGAGGTCTTCCAATTCAGATCGTCTAAAGTATAATCTTCCATGGCGTCATGGGTCTGAGTAAAGGTCAACTTAGGAAATGGCCGCGGTTCCCGCGTCAATTGCTCCGTCAAAGCCTCCACGTGAGACCGATATATATGAGCATTTCCCAAAAAGTACACAAATTCGTCAGCGACTAAACCACAATGATGAGCCATCAGATGCGTCAATAAACTGTAGGACGCCAGGTTAAAGGGAACGCCTAAACCCACGTCCCCGCTGCGCTGGTAAAGGGAACATGACAAATACTTGCCCTCGCGTACATGAAACTGCATCAAAACATGACACGGTGGCAGTGCCATTTGCGCCAATTGCTCCGGATTCCAAGCAGTGACAAGGAGACGACGACTGGACCGGGTCGCGGGATCCTTCAGCTGTTGGATCACATACTGCAATTGGTCAATGCCCTGGCCACTGTAATCAGTATGACAATCCACGTAGGGAGCATTCCAATGACGCCACTGTTGGCCGTAGATGGGTCCTAAATCCCCTTCGGGGCGTTCCGTCAATCCCCGGCTGTCCAAGAAATCACGTGAAGCGTTCGCGTCCCAAATATGCACTCCGCGAGCCTGCAAGAGAGCATTGTCGGTTTTACCCGCAATGAACCACATCAGTTCGTGGAAACACGTTTTCCAGGCCAATTTCTTGGTGGTGAGGAAGGGAACCTGTCCGTCTTTCAAGCTAAACCGCATCATATGGCCAAATACGGACCGAACGGCGCCGTTGCGACCCTCTTCGTCGGACCCTTCGGCTAAAATGCGCCGGATGAGATCCAAGTACTGGTTTTCTTCGGAAATGGGGTAGGCGGTATTCTCCATTACCTTAACCACGCTCCGCCCTTTTATCTCCCTTTTGCTGGAAATGTCTCTAAACATACTATACGTTGTCGTCATTGGGATACATGGAAGTATTGCAAGAATCCCGGGAATCCAAACGGTCGTTTCTGAGTCATGTGTTCTCCACGACGGAAGAAGGCAAAGCCGAAGTCTTGAATGTGCTTCAATACGCCATTCTGGCCCTGATTCCCGTGTTCATGTTGAACAAACTTATCCAACGGTTCATCCCTGAAGCGGATTTAGAAAAGTCGTCCTTGGAACTCACTTTGGAAATTTTCGTCCAGCTCTCGCTCATCTTTGTCGGCGTCATCTTGATTCACCGGGTCATCACATATTTGCCCACGTGGTCGGGATTCAAATACGAGAATTTGACCCTCATCAATGCCGTCATTCCGTTTTTAGTCATCATTCTCAGCATCCAGAGCAAGATGGGGCTCAAGAGCAACATCCTCTACGAACGCCTCTTGGAACTCTGGAATGGTCCGTCCATGGAAGATAAGAAAAAGGCGGCGGCGAAGAAGTCGGTGCGGTTCGGTAACACTACCGCACCTTCCCACGCCACCAGCCAGGCCGACTATTTAGATGATTCTACGGTTCAACCTGGTCTTTTCCCTCCAGCCCCCATCGCCACCACCATCCCCCGCAGTCCCGAGACCGCGCCGATGCAGGGCGGGGGCATGATGGCGGTCCCTGACAACGGATTCAACATGGACCCCATGCCGGCCAATTTCGCCGGTTCCGTCTTTGGTTCTTCTTGGTAAATGTACTATGGTGAAAAATTGATTTACATGGTTCATGTACATCAATGGTATTATCCCCTATAGTGCGTCTTTGGATTGTTTGATAATAACCATGAGCGGCGACGATTGCGACGAGACGTATCTGATGGAGAAGAGTTACGGACAATTCTTGGTATCGCTTCAAAAAGGCGAGGAAGAGAAGAAAAAGAAGGAAGAAGAGAGACGGAAAAAGCACGCCGACTTCTTGGAGGCCGAGAAGAACAAGACCTCGCAAGCGCGACTCAACGCTTTGTATACCATCAATCTGCGCGTGCGGGGCATGGACATGGATACAGAGGACCCTGTGGAAAAGGTGAGAGAAGGGTTGAAGGTCTACGGCGACGTGATGAATCATTCGCTCAATATCCGATGGCTGACCGAGAAAGAATTCATCGTCTACGGCTTCAAAATTCGTCGCTTTGAGAACGACGACCGCGGAAGTTTGTCGGGAATCATCCGCGACCGTTTCTTTTCAGACCGGGACATCCATTGCTTTTACACCGTGGACAAGGACGGTGTAAAAGCAATGGATGTGTGCTCAGTCACGGCATACAAGGAGGATACCAAATCCACCAATTACGTGTACGACTTGATGGAAGCCCTGGAAAAGGCCGAAGCCAAGTACGATAAGCTGCAATCATGTGTTCCCTCGTGGCACACGGAGGAATCCAACAATACGGACGCGACCCCCCTGCCTCCGCGTCCTCCTACACCTTCGCGCATTTAAAATGCGCGTGGTAACGTTGCCTTTGCCACTGGAAACGCCCACTAAAGTGGGCGTTTTAAATCGGCAAAGGTGTAAAGTGGCGCGGGACGTGTGTTATTTAGGACGGTGAATGTAGATCCTATAGTCCGTGTTGTGTGTGTTGTAATGTAAACCTGTATAATATAGTCTCTTTTGGTCACCATGAAATTGCGGCGTTGGTTCCATCGTCATGTGTGGCTTTGTTTTTTTATAGTCGTGACGGTATTGGCCGCGGCCACCTGGTACGGAACGGCGTACCCCTCCGTCTTAGATATTGCTAAAACAGACACGGAAGGGATGGCGGATGCGGCGGGGGCGTGGCACGATTCCGTGGACGTCATTTACTACATCAATTTAGACCACCGTGCCGATCGTCGCCAAGAAATCTTGGGTGAATTGCACCGCATGGACGTCCCCGACGCCAAAATCGTCCGCATTCCCGGGCATAATAAACCGGGTCAAGGCGACTGGGGCTGCAGCCTGAGTCATGTGGAAGCCGTACGGCAATTCCAGGCATCGGGGCTCGCTACCGCACTCATCTTGGAAGACGATTTCATGTTCACCTGCGACCTGAATACGCTGAATCGGACATTTGTGCGGTGGTCGGAAGCTCATATACCGTTCAATGTGTGTATGTTATCCGCCAATGTGGGACAAACCGAACCCGGTCCATATCCGGGACTTCTGCGTGTGTTGGACGCCCAGACCGCGTCCGGATACATGGTAGACCGCGATTACGCCCCGATGCTCTTGGAAAACTTCCAAGAGGGAGCGCGCCTCATCGGCGAGAGTTACCAACGCGGCAAGGGAGACGCAATTCAAGGACCCTACTGCGTGGACCAATACTGGAAACGGTTGCAACGCCCGGGGCAATGGTTTCTATTTGATCCTAAAGTCGGCCGACAACGTCCCTCGGTCTCCGACATTCAGGGGGGGTTCGTGGACAGCGGCGTTTGAACCAACGATTAAAACATAAACATAATTGCAACATGTAACTATGTTTATGCCGACCATTACAGCAGCCGACCTCTATTATGACCAAGACCCCTCCTTTAGGTTCTGCGACCAAGACTACCAAGTGATGATCCGTCCCATCGCCGATGAAAACCAACTCTGTGATATCGTGGTCCGAAAATTGTCCGGACCCTGGACTACGTCAGAAACGGTGCGCGTCTTGGTGGAAACGTCGGCGGGAGACGCGGAAATCGTCCACCTCCGTGGTGACCCCACGCACCCCGACCAAGAAACGGTCATACGTCGGTCCGGTACCCTAGACGGTGCCACCGAAACGATGACTACCATGCCTCGGAGGACCTGGTCTTGGCGCGATGTACCTCCTCTCATGCGTCTATCCCGTTTGGAATTTAACCAACGGTTCCAGACCGACTTGGTGACGTTGCCTACCAGTCTTATCGCCGTCGGAATCGGAGAAGACCGCGCGCCGTATTATTACCACGAGGGTGGCGGGGTAGGTAGTCCCGAATTCGGCAACATTGAAGCTCCTATACATCATTGGGTATTGGTCGCCCGGGAAACATGTGGGGACCGTTTCCGACCGTGTTACATGGTGGTCGCCAGCACAGACGGATACTTAGAAGCGGCGCCATGGCACCCCGAACGCGTGGTCCCGAAAATAATGGGGGAGTACGAATGCGCGAGGTGCTACCTTCCCCGGTGCGAACCGCACGAATACCCCGTCTTTCATTCCCAGCGCTGGGTATGGGCGCAATCCTGGCACGTGGGCTTGCCGTACGTAAGGGGCATACCGGATCGGCACTATTTTTATCATAACTTATACCATCCGTTTCGGTCTTTTCATGCCGGAATTCCCTGGCGTACCAAGACGCCTAAAGTGCTGTATATAGGCCAGGCACGGGATTCCGTCTACAATTTCATGGACGCCAATATGCAGGTGTTGGCCCAGGGACGCCCACCGCGCGCCTATTTCCGGGAAAAAATAGCTCCTATACATGCGTTTGTGGAATGTCCCGCGGGATGGATGGAACGGCGCGGGGCCGTCCATTACCGGTACATCTTGGACGTGGACGGCGCGGCGTCCACCTGGGACGCCACCGCTTGGAAACTGAACAGCGGGTCGGTCATTCTGAAACCGCGGTCAGTCTGGCGGCAATGGTTCTACGATAAGATGCGCGCGGGGGAACACTACATGGAAATCGCCAACGATTTTGGCGATCTGGCCGACGTGTACAAGTGGTGCGAAGACCACCCCGACGCCTGTGAGGCCATGGTAGCGCGATGCCGGCGCCTGTTCCAAGATGTCTACGCTTACACCTCCGTGATCGGTTATACCCAACAATTGCTATGGGATCACATGGAACCGTCCTTGGTACACCAAGATGTGGACTGGGTCGTCTACATCAATTTGGACAAACGCGTGGATCGCCGTACCCGCATGGAAGAACAACTGGACGCCTTTGGTATACGCTACGACCGGTTCTCCGCGATTGCCCACGAATTTGGTATCGTGGGGTGTACCCGGTCCCACCTAGAAATCTATAAAATGGCTAAATTACGGGGGGCGCGGAATGTCTGGATCTTGGAAGACGATCTGGAATTCTTGGTATCTCGCCAAGAGTTGGAGGCGACCGTGCGCGACCTGTTTACCCAGTGCCCTCGGTTTGACGTCGCCATGCTAGCTTACAAACTGTTGGAACACGACGACCGTGGGGGGGTAGAAACGGCGATGTACACCCGGGTCCTCTGTGCCCAGACGGCGTCATGCTACATCGTACAGGCGCACTATTATGACGTTCTTATCCGCTTATACGAGGAAGCTCTGCCCCTCTTGGAACACACGCGGCAACACTGGTTGTACGCCAACGATCAAATATGGAAATTATTGCAGACCACCGACACCTGGGTGGCCACAAAAAAAAGAGTGGGCAAGCAGCGAGATGGCTACAGTGACAATGCGAAATGTTTCATGTCCTATAATTTCTAAAGGTCCAGGCAGTATCCAGAAGTCCCAATTCCGCATCGGCTAACCCCAATTCGGCTTGGGTGAGGGCCATGTCGGGGCCGACGTACCCTGGGTAGGCGTACGAGGCAGTGGTCGTCGTGGTGGTAGTACGGACCCCACATGCGGTACATCCGATTCCACGGCAGTTGCATATCACCACACTGGGCGGCACATTACCCCAACTGTAGCTATATCCCGGGCCGTAACCGTAACCGTAGCCGGGTCCGTAGCCGTAGACGTTGCCGTTGACGACACCCGTCCCGCCGCCACCGCTCACCACAGGACGAATGAGGGTCGGAACAGGAACGGGGACCGGTACCGGGACCGCAAGAGGGCGGGGCGGAGGCCGGTACGGCGGCGCGGCAGGCGGTCCACTCGTCGTTGTGGTCGTCGTGTAACCTGGGGCCCGGCACGAACCGCAACGGCATTGGGTGAGCAGATATCCGGAATACTGGCAGTACATCGTCTGTTTATGAGGTACATGTCGTGGTTCCTTGGAAAAATCAATTTTACGTAATTAGTACGGCCGGACAGGACCACGCTTCGCATGGTCCACGTGCGCCCCCTTCGGGGGCGCCGTCCCCTTTAGGCAAACACATCGTCGTCGTCATCGTCATGTGCCCCGCCATCGCTACGGGATAATCGCGGAACTCCCCCTAGCGTCTCCATCACTTCAAGTTTCCGCATAGATTGTTCCAATGTGCTGCGTTTATTCATACCCGAAAACAAATATTCAGTGTTGGGACTTAACTCGTTCTTTTTGATTTGGCGATACACCATATGAATCTGTTCCACCACCGAGGCCAATATTTTTTTGTGGTCCAAGGTGACGATTTCCACATTCGTGGGCACCGGTTCCGTCAACAGAGTCACCGCAAAATACAACAGATACCGCCGACGTTTCCCGCATGCCGTAGTGTATTTGATACTGAATAACTGCAAGAGTGACTGCATGCTACGTTCAATGAATTCGCCGTGAGCATCCGCTTTGGCGTAATGATTGAACGCATCCCATGCCATCCAGATAATGTCCTTTTGATATTTAGTTTCCACGGGCACCTTGGTGCGACGTTGGCACCGACAAATCTCCCGACGTTTGCGGCAAATGGCGTCAAATTCCAACATCCATTCTATCCAGTAACAGGCCGACATCAAATTGGACCCCTCCCGAGAAATCGCATACGAAAACTCGTTGACCGCAATATACAATTCTTTGGGGTCCTCCTCCTGAAAGACGGGTTCGGCAAATTTAACGGAAGGAGCGCGTAGACGCTCGGTCATATGCGTCATATCAAATTCCTCCACGCGATTGATCCGTATCGGTTCAAAACTATGTTTCCGGGGAGAAAGCGTTAAAATACATACCATTTCGGCAAACAGTTTCCGAATATCCACTTTGTTGCGCAACTGCAGTTCCGAGACAAACGTGCTCTGCGACAAGATGTTCCTAAAAATTCGGAACCGCGACTCCAGGTAAATGACCAAGCGGGGATTACCTAAATGAATATGTTTGGCCATAAAATACAGCAAAATCTCCCAGATATCCATCAGATGTCCGGCACACAGGAGTTCCGAACACCAATAACACGCGGCTTCCAATTTGATCTTGTGCATGTTGTCTACAAACGCACGTTTCACCTCGGTCTTTCGGTAATTGGAAAAGGAGACGCCCCGGAAATCTGCCGGTTCCCGCACATCGTTGATAAAGGTTGCGTCGTCTACCAGATGGGTATCCAATTCCATGGCGTGTTCCGATGGTCAACCCCCGTGGTCAAAGAACTAGTATAGGAGCATATATGTATATGTTATAGGTGACGCGAACAACATGGCTTCTCCACGAAAATGGCTCCTATACGTGTCATTGGTACTATTTACCGTCGTCGTCGTTGTATGTTTATGGAGTTCCATGTCGGCTTCGTCCGGAGAGGGAGACATGTACCAAGAAGGGTTTGAAGGACCCCCACATATCACATACTATGTCATCACCATGGGACAACCCGAACGGAAACGCAACATTCAAGAACAAATAGACCGGCAACAAGCGACGTTTGGTGACCGGTTCCCGTTCCAGATTGAAAAAATAGACGCAGTCGTAGGCAAAGACCTGGACTTGGAAGCCCTCATCGCCGAAGGCCGCCTCTTTGACGGCATCTATGCCAATCCCGAACAACGCTTCAACGAAAAAATGTCCAACCGCAAAAACGAAGTGGGATGCTATTTGAGTCACTACAAAGTCTACGAGACCATTCGCGAGAAAGGAGACCGCAACGGGTACAGCGTCATTTTTGAAGACGATTTTGTCTTGGACCCCCGTTTCCTGGAGATTTTAGATGAAACCATGGTGAAGCTGCAACGCACGGGGGTGGATTTTGACATGTTGTTCTTGGGCATCTTGGGGGACGTGGGCGAACCCATCATAGACAATGTCTATCGGACCACGGGCATTTCTTGGTGCGCCCATGCCTATTTGGTGAACAACCGCCACATTGACAAGATACTGGAACAGATGTGGTTCATTCACAATATATTGGACGTTCAAATTTTCAAAAAGGGCAACAAAGGAGAACTCCAGGTGTTGCGTCTTTACCCCACCATCGCGGACCAAGCCGGGTTTGCCTCCCATATACGGATATAGGAGTGTCGGGGGGTCGGGGGGTCGGGGACCCCAGAGAACCGAAGGAACGGAGGTAGGGGGCACGTAATCCGCATAGAAATACCCGACACAAAGATCCTATACATCATGTTGCATGTGCTGACGGTGGCGGATTCGGTAGAGCGTTGCCGATATTTGACAGAGACTGCCGCCCAGTATGGGGTGGACGTCCAGATCGCGCACGTGCCCGTTTGGCGAGGATATACTGATAAAATCTACGCCATGGCGAGCGTCCTGGATTTTATCCCCGACGACGACGTGGTGCTCTTCGTAGACGCCTACGACGCCTTGTGCATGGCGGGGTCGGCGGAAATTCTGGATAAATTCCGGGGGTACGGATGCGACTTGGTGCTCAGCAGCGAACTCAACTGTTATCCGGCCGAAAACGCCGCCGAATACGACCGGGTTCAGCGGGACATGGCCCTGCCCACACGGTACAGATACGTCAATTCAGGGGGATACGTCGGGTACGCCTGGGCCGTGCGTCATATGTTGTCTTGGAAACCGGCGTGGGAGATGGAGGCCATCAGTGCTTTAGGAGGGGATCAAAACTATGTGAGCCAGTACTATTTGACTCTGGCGTGTGCTCGCATGGATGGACAGACCCGACAGCCCTTGGTACGCCTGGATGTCGCCCAGACCCTTTTCCAGAGCCTGTACAAGGTCCATCTGAGTAGCTTGGTGTTTTTGCAGGGTCGCGTGTACAACCATGTACTAAAATCGTACCCATGCTTTGTGCATTTCAACGGCAGTCGGGACTACCACGAAGAGGTGATTTACGACGGTAGAGAAGGTGGGGAGGTGGCGCACCCGAAATGGACCCCAGCGATACCGCTTTTTATCCGTAAAATGACCGAGAGTCGGCAATTTGGCAACGCCGCCATGGACTACCGGTGGCCCGAAGGTGGAGTGAGCGGTGGTATGTTGCCCCAAATATAAAAGGTTTAAATACACGTCACATGTAGATGGTAAGATGTGGCGTGTATCCTCTGTAATAATGCGCGCGACTGCGTCAAAGCGCTGGGTCGGAATGCGCGGTGTTGCTTCTGCAAATCTGCA